>RCUT01000008.1_pt1 | contig 214891 bp, 186 predicted proteins | sample 2166171 | NCBI WGS metagenome assembly RCUT01 (sample SAMN09932757, study PRJNA488358) | compost metagenome | isolation source: compost soil in 4-hydroxybenzoic | place: Germany: Experimental Botanical Garden | reverse complement strand
CGCTCCTGTCTCGATTCGCCTCTTGCCGCCATCCCTGGCGGCCAGCCCTTGTCTTCCGGCCTCCGGTTCGCCGATTTCAGCGGGGAGCCAGGGCCGCGCTGCACGCCTTTTCTTCACTGGACGCGCAGCATCGCGGAGGGAGGGGGAGGGGGAGATGAATGTATGAGGCGATGAGTGCTTAACTGAATGGCATGATACGCGTTGAACGGGCTTTTATACGTTTGTGGCCGGTGTGGATGTCAGTCAGGAGGTGTTCCGTTCACCGGACGTCTGGCCGAGAGCCAGAGCCCCGCTGCACGCCTTTTTTTCACAGAACGCTCTGCATGGCGGAGTCAGGAAGGGTCGGTACTATGCGCGTTGAGCGGGCGCGCTATTCCAGCCGACTCGTTAAAAAGGCGCTGATCCCCGTTTCTATCCGCCTGTTTATCGTTTTGTGACCTCTTCCATTGTATTTTTTTATATATGAACCGATCTTTTTTCGCGAAGCTTATGGATAATGGCAGCATTTTCCGCTGTGCGTTTTAACGTTCGCGCTATTAATCGCTCACATATTGGTCACATAGTAATAAATTTTGACCATTTGCCAGAATTGCTTATCACTACATGTTGAAAGGTATTAAGGGGTTTATGCTGGCTCATTGCCGGTAGCATAAATTTCTCTGCTGAAAATAGGCTCATGGAGTTTTTTTAATCTTTGCCTGCGGTTTCTCACCCCGGATGTAAAACCAGGTTGGCTGTATTGACGTTTTCCCATTCTGTTGACAGATTGTAGGGCATGAGGGGCATTTCATGGAGAATCCGCACTGCAACTCAGTCGTTTTTGTGAAAGGAATCCCCATCTCTCTCAGCGCCCTCGGGCACAACCGACCAGACCGGGTAAAAAATAAATAAAGGTCTGGCGGAAATATGCAAACAACATCACATCTGGAGCAGAATAATGAGTATTTCCTTGAAAAAGTCAGGGATGCTGAAGCTTGGCCTGAGCCTGGTCGCTCTGACCGTTGCCGCAAGCGTACAAGCTAAGACCCTGGTTTACTGTTCTGAAGGTTCGCCGGAAGGCTTTAACCCACAGCTATTCACCTCTGGTACCACCTATGACGCCAGCTCGGTGCCAATCTATAACCGCCTGGTGGAATTCAAAACCGGGACCACCGAAGTTATTCCTGGCCTGGCTGAAAAATGGGAAGTGAGCGAGGACGGTAAAACCTATACCTTCCACCTGCGTAAAGGCGTGAAGTGGCAGGACAATAAAGACTTTAAACCAACCCGCGATCTTAATGCCGATGACGTCGTGTTCTCATTCGATCGTCAGAAAAACGCGCAAAACCCGTACCATAAAGTCTCTGGCGGCAGCTATGAATACTTCGAAGGTATGGGCCTGCCGGACCTGATTAGCGAAGTGAAGAAAGTGGACGACAATACCGTCCAGTTCGTGCTGACTCGTCCTGAATCTCCGTTCCTCGCCGACCTGGCGATGGACTTCGCCTCTATTCTGTCAAAAGAGTATGCTGACAACATGCTGAAAGCCGGCTCGCCGGAGAAAGTGGACCTCAACCCGATTGGTACCGGTCCGTTCCAGCTGCTGCAGTACCAGAAAGATTCGCGCATCCTCTACAAAGCCTTCCCGGGCTACTGGGGCACCAAGCCGAAGATCGACCGCCTGGTCTTCTCTATCACGCCTGATGCCTCCGTGCGCTACGCCAAGCTGCAGAAAAATGAGTGCCAGATCATGCCGTACCCGAACCCGGCTGACATCGCGCGCATGAAAGAAGATAAAAACCTTACCCTGCTGGAGCAGCCGGGTCTGAACGTCGGCTACCTCTCGTTCAACACCGAGAAGAAGCCGCTGGATAATGTCAAAGTCCGTCAGGCTCTGACCTATGCGGTCAACAAAGAAGCGATCATCAAAGCCGTTTACCAGGGCGCAGGCCAGGCGGCGAAGAACCTGATTCCGCCGACCATGTGGGGCTATAACGACGACGTTAAAGACTACAGCTACGATCCGGAAAAAGCGAAAGCGCTGCTGAAAGAAGCCGGCATGGAAAAAGGCTTCACCATCGACCTGTGGGCAATGCCGGTACAGCGTCCGTACAACCCGAACGCGCGCCGTATGGCTGAGATGATTCAGGCCGACTGGGCCAAAGTTGGCGTCCAGGCCAAGATCGTGACCTACGAGTGGGGCGAATACCTCAAGCGCGCGAAAGCGGGCGAGCATCAGACCGTGATGATGGGCTGGACCGGTGATAATGGGGATCCGGATAACTTCTTCGCGACGCTGTTCAGCTGCGCGGCGGCGAAAGACGGCTCCAACTACTCCCGCTGGTGCTACAAGCCGTTTGAAGATCTGATTCAGCCGGCTCGCGCAACCGACGACCATAACAAGCGTATTGAACTCTACAAACAGGCCCAGGTAGTGATGCACGATCAGGCTCCGGCGCTGATTATCGCTCACTCCACCGTATTTGAGCCGGTGCGTAAAGAAGTCAAAGGCTACGTGGTCGATCCGTTAGGCAAACACCACTTCGAAAACGTCTCAATCGAATAATAAACAGTGTGGTCCCCCTCTCCCTTCCCGGGAGAGGGAATTGACAATTGTGAGCAATGCAGACGTCCTGTCACCAGGCAGAACGTCACTATAGAGAATCCGGGTTATGTTGCAGTTCATCCTCCGACGTTTGGGACTTGTCATCCCGACATTTATCGGTATTACCCTTCTCACCTTTGCCTTTGTGCATATGATCCCCGGTGACCCGGTGATGATTATGGCGGGCGAACGTGGTATTTCCCCTGAACGTCACGCTCAGCTGCTGGCCGAAATGGGCCTCGATAAGCCGATGTGGCAGCAGTATGTCCACTATATCTGGGGCGTGCTGCACGGCGATTTAGGCATCTCGCTGAAAAGCCGTATTCCGGTATGGGAAGAGTTTGTGCCGCGCTTTAAGGCCACGATGGAGCTGGGCGTCTGCGCGATGATTTTCGCCGTCGTCGTCGGTATTCCGGTTGGCGTACTGGCTGCGGTAAAACGCGGTTCTATCTTCGATCACACCTCCGTTGGCCTCGCGCTGACCGGCTACTCCATGCCTATCTTCTGGTGGGGCATGATGCTGATTATGCTGGTCTCGGTGCAGCTTAACCTGACGCCGGTCTCCGGGCGTATCAGCGATACCGTATTCCTTGACGATACCCTGCCGCTGACCGGCTTCATGCTGATCGACACCGCTATCTGGGGCGAACCGGGTGACTTTATCGATGCCGTGATGCATATGATCCTGCCCGCCGTGGTGCTGGGCACCATTCCGCTGGCGGTGATTGTGCGTATGACCCGCTCGTCGATGCTGGAAGTGCTGGGTGAGGACTATATCCGTACCGCGCGCGCCAAAGGCTTGACCCGGATGCGCGTCATTGTGGTCCACGCGCTGCGTAACGCGATGCTGCCGGTCGTCACGGTTATCGGTCTGCAGGTGGGCACGCTGCTGGCGGGCGCCATTCTGACCGAAACTATCTTCTCCTGGCCCGGCTTAGGGCGCTGGCTCATCGACGCGCTGCAGCGCCGCGATTATCCGGTAGTGCAGGGCGGCGTTCTGCTGGTAGCGACGATGATTATCCTCGTCAACCTGCTGGTCGATCTGCTGTACGGCGTGGTGAACCCGCGTATTCGGCATAGGAAGTAAGGGGCCATCATGTCACAAGTTACTGAAAATAAAGTTGTCGCCGCACCGGTGCCAATGACCCCGCTGCAGGAGTTCTGGCACTATTTCAAACGCAACAAGGGCGCGGTTGTCGGCCTGGTGTACGTGGCGATCATGATTATCATCGCCGTATTTGCCAACTTCCTGGCACCGTATAACCCGGCAGACCAGTTCCGCGACGTGCTGCTGGCGCCGCCGGCCTGGCAGGAAGGCGGGAGCTTCGCGCACCTGCTGGGTACCGACGACGTGGGCCGCGATATCCTGTCGCGCCTGATGTACGGCGCCCGCCTGTCGCTGCTGGTCGGCTGCCTGGTGGTCGTGCTGTCGCTGATCCTCGGCGTGGTACTTGGCCTGGTAGCGGGCTATTTTGGCGGGGTGGCTGATTCCATCATCATGCGCATCGTCGACATCATGCTGGCACTGCCTAGCCTGCTGCTGGCGCTGGTGCTGGTGGCTATCTTCGGCCCGTCGATTGTCAACGCCTCCCTGGCGCTCACCTTTGTCGCCCTGCCGCACTACGTGCGTCTGACCCGCGCGGCGGTGATGGTTGAGGTGAATCGCGACTACGTCACCGCTTCACGCGTGGCGGGGGCGGGAGCGCTGCGTCAGATGTTCGTCAATATTCTGCCTAACTGCCTGGCGCCGCTGATTGTTCAGGCCTCGCTGGGCTTCTCTAACGCCATTCTCGACATGGCCGCTCTTGGCTTCCTTGGCATGGGTGCGCAGCCGCCGACACCGGAGTGGGGCACCATGCTCTCCGATGTGCTGCAGTTCGCGCAGAGCGCCTGGTGGGTCGTCACCTTCCCAGGTGTCGCGATCCTGCTGACGGTGCTGGCATTTAACCTGATGGGCGACGGTCTGCGTGACGCGCTCGATCCCAAACTGAAGCAGTAAGAGGTTCGAGATGGCGTTATTGAATGTTGATAAATTATCGGTGCACTTCGGCGACGAAGGGACGCCGTTCCGCGCCGTAGACCGCGTGAGCTACAGCGTAAATCAGGGCGAAGTGGTGGGCATTGTCGGTGAATCCGGCTCCGGTAAATCGGTGAGCTCGCTGGCGATTATGGGGCTGATCGATTACCCCGGCCGGGTGATGGCGGACAAGCTGGAGTTTAACGGCCGCGATCTGAAGCGTATCTCCGAGAAAGAGCGCCGCCAGCTGGTGGGCGCCGAAGTGGCGATGATCTTCCAGGACCCGATGACCAGCCTCAACCCGTGCTATACCGTGGGCTACCAGATTATGGAAGCCATCAAGGTGCACCAGGGCGGCAATAAAAAAACGCGCGTTCAGCGGGCGATTGACCTGCTGACGCTGGTGGGCATTCCCGATCCGGCCTCGCGCCTCGACGTCTATCCGCACCAGCTCTCCGGCGGGATGAGCCAGCGCGTGATGATTGCGATGGCGATTGCCTGTCGGCCCAAGCTGCTGATTGCCGATGAGCCAACCACCGCGCTGGATGTCACCATCCAGGCGCAGATCATCGAGCTGCTGCTGGATCTGCAGCAGAAAGAGAATATGGCGCTGGTGCTGATTACTCACGATCTGGCGCTGGTGGCCGAAGCGGCGCACAAAATTATCGTGATGTACGCCGGTCAGGTTGTGGAAGCCGGCGACGCGAAGGATATCTTCCGCGCGCCGCGCCATCCGTATACCCAGGCGCTGCTGCGCGCGCTGCCGGAGTTTGCCCAGGATAAGGCGCGGCTGGCGTCGCTGCCGGGCGTGGTTCCGGGGAAATATGACCGCCCGAACGGCTGCCTGCTCAATCCGCGCTGCCCGTATGCCACGGACCGCTGCCGCAGCGAAGAGCCAGAACTGAACCTGGTGGACCACGGACGTCAGTCCAAATGCCACTTCCCACTCGATGATGCCGGGAGGCCAACCCTATGAGTACCGAACAGGCCACCGCGCAACAGCTTCTGTTGCAGGCCATCGATCTGAAAAAATACTACCCGGTGAAGAAGGGGATATTTTCCCCTGAAAGGCTGGTTAAGGCGCTGGACGGCGTCTCCTTTACCCTCGAACGCGGCAAAACGCTGGCGGTGGTAGGAGAGTCAGGCTGCGGGAAATCTACCCTCGGCCGCCTGCTGACGATGATTGAAATCCCTACCGGCGGCGAACTGTACTACCAGGGACAGGATCTGCTGAAGCACGATCCCCAGGCCCAGAGCCTGCGTCGGCAGAAAATCCAGATTGTGTTCCAGAACCCGTATGGTTCGTTGAACCCGCGTAAAAAGGTGGGGCAGATTCTGGAAGAGCCGCTGCAGATCAACACGTCTCTGAGCAAGGCGGAGCGTCGCGAGAAGGCGCTGGCGATGATGGCGAAAGTGGGGCTGAAAACCGAGCACTACGATCGCTATCCGCATATGTTCTCCGGCGGCCAGCGTCAGCGTATTGCTATCGCCCGTGGTTTGATGCTCGACCCGGACGTGGTGATTGCCGATGAGCCAGTCTCCGCGCTGGACGTGTCGGTGCGCGCGCAGGTGCTGAACCTGATGATGGACCTGCAGCAGGATCTGGGGCTCTCCTACGTGTTTATCTCCCACGATCTGTCGGTTGTTGAGCACATCGCCGATGAGGTGATGGTGATGTATCTCGGGCGCTGCGTAGAGAAAGGTTCGAAAGAGCAGATCTTCAGCAACCCGCAGCATCCGTACACCCAGGCGCTGCTGTCGGCCACCCCGCGTCTGAATCCGGACGATCGCCGGGAGCGCATTAAGCTGACCGGCGAGCTGCCAAGCCCGCTGAATCCGCCGCCGGGCTGCGCGTTTAACGCCCGCTGCCGCCGTCGCTTCGGCCCGTGCACCCAGCTGCAGCCGCAGCTGAAGGAGTACGGCGGTCAGCTGGTGGCCTGCTTTGCCGTTGACCAGGACGAAAACCAGGAAAAACGCCCGGTGTAATGACCCCGCTGCTGCCGAAGGACAAATGCTGTCGGCAGCAGCCTATTGCCCTGCTTCTCCTTTTTGCGCCGAAAAAGGCGCCCTCTGTTCTTAGAAGAATCAGTCATTCGACTTATATATAGAACGCCATAAAAAGTCTAAAATATATAATACGGCGTCAATTTAATGATTATTGTGCTTATCACAGATTGAAGGCCGGAATAAAAAACTGGTTATTTTCATTGGTGAGGTGAATGTGAACTGCGCCTTAAGATACCTCCTAAAAAATGGAGCTATCATTTCAGATAAGAAGTGATAGGGTAACCGCATAACTATCAGTGCATTAAAGCCACTCGAACCCATATCCAGATAAAAACCGTCGCATAGCCGATCGTCCTGATCAACTTAACTTTATGAAAAACAATAAAATACACTATGCTCTAGAAGTATAGGGTCCAAATAAAAACAGCTAAAATATAATGAATTTAAAATCATGGGGTTATCTATGAACCATTATGATGATTTGCAGCGCTTCAAGGAAAAGACTCGTACACAAAGTCTTCATTTCAAGGACCTTTCATCACAGTCAGCCGCCCGGGAGCAGGGAGATTGGGTCATTCTCAATCAGCTTGCGCCTGGGGAAAAAGAATCCTCGCTGGCAATGGGAGGATCGGTCTCGCTACCTCTGCCGCAGCAGGTCCCCGCGGATACGTTTCTGTGGGTTGAGGCTGCACCAGCGCAGGCCGCTCCCGAGCCAACTCCGCCGATCCTGACGGCAGAGCAGACGCCCGCGGCTGCTGTCGTCGTGCCGGCTGCCGTTGCGCCGTCCCCGGTTGCCCAGGCCGCTGCCCCGGCGGAGGCGGTGCCGGCGATCCCCGCTGCTGCACCAATCCCCGCCCCTGCACCGGCTACAGCGCCCGCGCCTTCAATGAGCCCGCCGCCATCCGCTGCGCCTCGTCCGCTGCCGGCCGCGGAAGGCTATGCGCACTTATTTGCGACGAAAGTCGCTGAACCTGCGGCTAAAGATAAAGATCAGCCGCTTAAATCTCTATTAGAAAGGATTGCGACATGCCGCTGATTTGCGTGTGTTCTCCAAAAGGCGGCGTAGGAAAAACGACCCTCGCAGCAAATCTGGCCTACTCGCTGGCGCGCGCGGGTAGCAAAGTCCTGGCACTGGATTTTGACGTCCAGAATGCGCTGCGCCTGCATTTTGGCGTCCCGCTTAGCGATGAGCGCGGGTACGTGGCGAAGTCGCTCGAGCTGCACGACTGGAGCCAGTGCGTGCTCAGCGCGGGCAGCAATATCTTCGTGCTGCCCTATGGCGACGTCACCGAAAAGCAGCGTCAGGCGTTTGACGAACGGCTCGCCAGCGATCCGCATTTCCTGACGCGCGGGCTGTCGGCGCTGCTCAACTACCCGGGACTGATTATTATCGCCGATATGCCGCCGGGTCCCTCCGCGGCGCTGACGGCGTTAACGCCGCTGGCCGACCTGCATCTGGTGCCGCTGCTGGCGGACACCGCCTCGATGTCAACGCTATCCCATGTGGAAAAGCAGCGTTTAACCGGCGGTGAACTCAATCACAAGCTCGGACACTTTTTCGTGATAAACCAGAGCGATACTCGCCGCCAGGTGAGTCGCGACGTGGTTGCGTTAATGGAGGAGAAGCTGAGCGACCGCCTGCTGGGCATTATCCACCGTGATGAAAGCGTCGTAGAGGCAAATGCTTCCCAAAAGTCGATTCTCGACTTTAGTTCATCCTCTGCAGCCGCCTTTGATATTGAAATCATTGCAAAAAAAATCTCTGCGCTGTTGGGTATCAATATTGGCGACGGCACGGTGCACAGCCAGCCTCGCATGTCAGGGCTTTAACTTATTGCAGGGCTGCTGAATGAAAAAGTCACTTTTCTGGTTGCTGGTATTGCTGCTGTCGCCGGTTGCCGTACTGGTCGTTATCACGCCGATGGACAGCCAAAAGCAGTATCTTTTTGGTCTGCTGAGTATCGGTATTCTGTTCTTAATGGGGTTCAGTAAGAATCGCAGCATTTCCGTCATTATGGTCGTGACTTCGCTGCTGATGTCGACCCGTTATATGTATTTTCGCCTGACGCAAACCCTGCATTTTAACTCCGGAATCGAAACGATTCTGGGGATGGGGCTGTTTTTGGCGGAAGTCTATATCTGGGTGATGCTGCTGCTGAACTACCTGCAAACGATCTGGCCGCTGAAGCGCGAAATCGTCCCGCTACCGGACGATATGAGCACCTGGCCGACGGTCGATATTTATATCCCCAGCTATAACGAGCCGCTCGAGGTGGTTCGCGATACGGTGCTGGCTGCGCAGTGCATTGATTATCCAGCGGATAAGATGAAAATTTATCTGCTGGATGACGGTAAGCGCAGCGAGTTTGCGGTGTTTGCCGCCGACGTTGGGGTCGGGTATATCACCCGTAACGACAACAAGCATGCCAAAGCGGGCAACCTGAACCATGCGATGACCCTGACGCAAGGCGAGCTTATCTGCGTGTTCGACTGCGACCACGTCGCCACCCGCGTCTTCCTGCAGGCCACGGTGGGCGGCTTCCTCAAGGACCCGATGCTGGCGCTGGTGCAGACGCCGCACTACTTCTACTCGCCGGACCCGTTTGAACGCAACCTCTCCGTTGGGCGCAATATTCCCAATGAAGGGATGCTGTTTTATGGCCCAATCCAGCAGGGCAACGACAACTGGAACGCGACTTTCTTCTGCGGCTCCTGCGCCGTTATTCGCCGTAAAGCGCTGGAGCAGATTGGCGGTTTTGCGGTAGAAACCGTCACAGAAGATGCCCACACCGCGCTGAAGTTTCAGCGCCTGGGCTGGAAATCGGCGTTCCTCGATATCCCGCTGGCGGCAGGTTTAGCCACCGAGCGCTTAGTGGTGCACGTCATTCAGCGAACCCGCTGGGCGCGCGGTATGACGCAAATCTTCCGCCTCGATAACCCGCTCTTTGGCCGCGGGCTGACCATCCAGCAGCGCCTGTGCTATCTCAGCGCCATGCTCTACTACCAGTTTGCGCTGCCGCGCGTGGTTTTTGTTACCGCGCCGCTGGCCTATCTGCTGTTTAACCTGAATATTATCTACTCCTCGGCGAGCCTAATCGTCTCGTATGCCCTGCCGCACCTGTTCCTGGCCATCTACGTTGGCTCGAGAATGAACGGCCGCTACCGCTACAGCTTCTGGGGTGAAATTTACGACATCGTTCTGGCATTCCACCTGGTGCTGCCGACGCTGGTGACGATGATTTTCCCCAAACGCGGCAAATTCAACGTGACCGATAAGGGCGGCCTGCTGGACGTCGGCTATTTCGACTTTACCGTGGTCAGGCCGCATCTGGTGGTGGCCTGCCTGCTGGGCGCGGGCGTCGTGGTGGGTATCGTGCGCGCCATCGGCCATGACTACTTCGGCTCCGATCCCAACGTTATCGCGCTCAACGTCGGGTGGGGGATCTACAGCCTGATCTTCCTGCTGGCGGCGATTGCGGTGGCGCGGGAAACCCGCCAGGTGCGTAAAACGATCCGTATTGATGTCGATATCCCGGTGCTCATCCACTATGCCAGCGGCATTGTCTCCCGCAGCCATACCGCCGATCTGTCGATGGGCGGCTGCCGTATCGCCGTGCCTGACGATCGCCACCTGCAGGATAAAATCGAAGAGATTGAGCTGATTCTGCAGTCAGGAGCTATCTCTATCCCGGCCGAGCAGGTCACCGCGGATGCGCGCTTTATTCGCCTCAAGTTTGATGAAAATATCCCGCTCTCCCTGCGCCGCGAGCTGGTGCGCGTGGTGCTGGCCCGCGCCGACGCGTGGATTAATCCGCCGCGTCCGCAGGATAAGCCGTTCCGCTCTTTCGCCACTATCCTGCGCTGCGTATTTGAGCTCTTCTGGCTGACCTGGAAAACGCGGCGCGACCGCCGTCGGCAACCTTCTGCTGCGCAGGCCGCGCAGGAGGAGGGGCAGCTATGAAGCGATTAACGACCCTTGCGCTGCTGGCGGGGATGCTCTCAGCCCCCGCGCTGCATAGCGAAGAGGCCCCGGCCGATCCCTCGGCCCCGCTGAACTTCCCGCTGCCGGACGCGGCGACCGATAGCGCGCCTGATGAGGGCGCGGCGCCGACGTCGGCACAAGCCGAATCGACGCAGGAGCCAGCTTCCCTGCCGGCGCTGCCGCCGGTCAGCAGCCCCGCTCCGGAAGTGGTGCCGCTAACGCCGATCGTCGGCGGTAGCCTGAATCTGGCGCAAATGGGGATGCCGGACGGCATTATGCTCAGCGGCGGCCAGCTGCAGGGCGGCGCGAGCTTTACGCTGCCCTCCGATCAGGTGGTCACCCACGCTGAGCTGATGCTGGACGTCCGGGTTTCTCCGGAGATGGCCGCCCGCAACGCCACCCTGCAGCTGATGCTCAACGGCCAGCCGCTGGGTACGGTACCGCTGGGCACGGACGGCGCCGATATCTCGCACTTCCAGCTCGATATCCCGGCCGCGCTGATGGTCTCGAGCAATAATTTAAGCTTTAAGGTGAACGACGGCGACGCCATGCAGTGTCTGCTCAACGCGCGCGACACTTCCGGCATCACCGTTTTACCCGCCTCGCGCTTTAGCTGGGAAAGCCAGCCGCTGAATATCAGCAACGACCTGAGCTTCTTCCCGCGGCCGTTCTTCGACAGCATGCAGATGACCCCGGCGGATATCGCGGTCGCCTACCCGCAAAACGCGGGTGCGGATATCTTCAGCACGGCGGCGCTGCTGTCGTCATGGCTGGGCATTCAGGCGGACTATCGCGGGATTGCTTTCAACGCCCTGCGTGACCGTTTGCCGGAGCGAAACGGCATTATCATCGGCCACCCGGGCGACCAGGTGGGCGGTTTGACCCTGCCGCAAACCGACAAGCCGCTGCTGCAGGTTGTTGATAACCCCGGCAACCCGAGCTACAAGCTGCTGCTGATCGTCGGGCACAACGATGCGGCGCTGCGCGCGGCGGCCTGGCGGCTGACCCGCGGCAATATTGCGCCGCAGACCGCGAGCATGACGGTGGAGCCGCAGGCCATTCCGCTGGGTAAACCGTACGACGCCCCGCGCTGGATCCCAACCGATCGGCCGGTCAAAATCAGCGAGCTGCTGCGTAAAGATCAAAGCACCACGGTGAGCGGAGTGTGGCATGAACCACTGCGCGTCGCTTTCCGCGCGGCGCCGGATCTCTACCTGTGGGATGGCGAAACCATTCCCCTGCAGATTAGCTACCGCTTCCCGTCCGAAAGCTGGATCAACGAAGACAAGTCGCTGCTGAGCGTCACGCTGAACAACACCTTCCTGCACAACCTGCCGATGAACAAGCAGGGGCCGCTGGAGAAGCTGTGGCGTTACATGGGCGGCGATGCCCGCCAGGAGCGCTTTACCATCCCGCTGGCGCCTTACCTGATCTACGGGGATAACCAGCTCTCGCTCTACTTCAACGTGGTGCCGAAGGATAACGCCCCCTGCTCGGTGCTGCTGAATAACAACATCAAGAGCCGCATTACCGACGACTCATGGATTGATTTGAGCAACACGCGGCACTTCTCGCTGCTGCCGAACCTCTCCTATTTCGTCGGCGCCTCCTTCCCGTTCTCGCGGCTGGCGGACTATTCGCAAACCGTGCTGCTGCTGCCGGAGCAGCCGTCGGATACGCAGGTGGCGACCCTGTTAAACCTGGCCGCGCGTTCGGGTAACGCCACCGGCACGGCGCTGGCCAACAACCGGGTAGTGCTGGGGGTTCCTGAGGGCGGCGCGGGCCTGCAGTACCTGCGGGATCGCGACGTGCTGGCGGTCAGCGCCCTGGACCAGAAAACCTTTAACCAGCGCCTGCTGGCGGACTCTCCGTACAGTCCGGTGGATAACCAGCTCAGCGTCCGCGAGTCGGGAGGCTGGGCGAAGGTTCAGCGCTGGCTGACCGGCGACTGGACCTCCGCAAGCGTCGATGCCGACCGCTACTTCTCCTCCAGCAGCGCCTGGCGCGGCTTTATCAGCTACCGTTCGCCGTGGAATTCCCAGCGTACGGTGGTGGTGGCGATGGCCAGCAATGACGATCAGCTCGCGAGGCTGAAAAGCGACCTCGACTCGCCGCGGATCAACGCCGGCATTCGGGGCGATACGGCGGTGATCACCAGCGATAACGGCGTACGCAGCTTCCAGGTCAGCACGCCGTTCCCAAGCGGGCAGATGCCCTGGTACATGATGGCTATCTGGTACGCTAACCAGCATTCCGGCCTGCTGGCGATCCTCGGGCTTCTCGCCACATCGATAATCGGCCTGGCGTTAACCGCCATGTTTAAACGGCATGCTCGCAAGCGTTTGAGTTCGGGGGATGGCCAATGAAACGAGCGATCAAAATGAATAGCAGGGCAACCCGCAGACTATCGACCTTCTGCCTGTCAGGCGCGCTGACGCTGGGCGCATTCGGCGATGCCCTTGCCGCGAGCAACGATGCCGCGCTGCAGGCGCTTTTTGCCCAGGCCAACTACTGGCATGAAAAATCCCACGACGAACTGGCGATGGAGTCGCTGCAAAAGGTGCTGCTGGTGGATGCCAACAACACTCAGGCTCTGTACCTGATGGCGCTCTGGGCGCAGCAGGGCGGCGATCTTCAGGCGGCGGCGCAGTGGCGGGCGCGGCTGGCGAAAACCTCGCCGAACAGCGCCAGCCTGCAGGAACTCGACAATGCCAAAAAAATGACCCAGGTGCCACAGGGGCAGCTGAGTCTCGCCAGGCAGCAGGCGCGCAGCGGCAACGTGCCCGCTGCCCTCGCCACCTGGCGCAGCATGTTTAACGGCAACGTTCCGCCGTCGGGACTGGCGGCCGAATACTACATGACGATGGCCAGCGATAAAGCGCTCTATTCGCAGGCGATCGGCGAACTGCGCCAGTACGTGGCGCAGCATCCGCAGGAGAACGCGCCGCGCGTGGCGCTGGGTAAAGCGCTGACCTGGCGTGAGGACACCCGTCGGGAAGGGATTGCGATGCTCGAGCCGATGGCCAGCGGCAGCAAAGATGCCGACAGCGGGCTGCGCCAGGCGCTGCTGTGGCTGGGGCCGCAGTCCGGAGATCAGCAGTTTTACGACACCTGGATGCAGCGCCACCCGCAGGATACCGAGGTGCAGAACTACTATCGCCAGCGGCTCAGCGGCCAGGCGCGCGGGGAGGGGTATGCCAACCTCAACAGCGGCAATACCACCGCCGCGAAGCAGCAGTTTGAACAGGTGCTGCAAACCAACCCGCAGGATGCGGATGCGCTGGCCGGCATGGGCTATATCGCGCAGCGTAACGGCGATTTCCAGGCGGCATCGCAGTATTTGACCCGGGCGGCGGATCTCGGCGGCGATGATTCCGCCGCGCGGCGCCAGCAGGCTGCCGATGCGCTGTTCTACGGCCAGCTGGCCCAGGCGCAGCAGGCCTATAAGCAGGGCAATATCAGCCAGGCGCTGGCACTTTCCGCCCCGCTGGCCCAGCAGAGCGGGACGCAAGGCACCTCGGCAAAACTGTTCCGCGCCGACGTTCTGCGACATAACAAAGACCTGCCGCAGGCCGAGCAGACGCTGCGTTCGCTGCTCAACGAGCAGCCGCAAAACGGCCCGGCGCGGGAGAGCCTCTATTACGTTCTGCGTGAGCAGAATAAAACGGCGGAGGCGCAGGCGATGCTGCGCACCCTGCCGGAGAGCCTGCAGCAAAAACTGCAGCCGCGCGTGGTGACCGGTATGCCGGGAGATTCGCTGCGCCGGCAGGCGCAGGAGCAGGCCAGCAGCGGTAACGTGAGCGGCGCTATCGCGCTGCTGCGTCAGGGCGTATCCCGCTACCCGGATGACGCCTGGATGCGGCTTGATTTAGCCCGGCTGCTGCAAAAATCGGGTAACGAGAGCGAGGCCGCCTCGACGATGGCGGCGGCCTGGCGTCCCGGCGCCAGCAGCACCTCGCTGTACGCCGCGGCGCTTTATGCCAGCGAAAACGGCGGCTGGCAGCAGGCGCAAACGCTGCTGGGGCGTATTCCCGCCGCCAGCCAGACCAGCCAGATGCGCGATCTCCATCAGCGGGTGAACTACAACCTGCAGCTGGTGACGGCGCAAAACTACCTGGCGCAGGGCAATACGGTTGCCGCCTCCAACACCCTGCGGGCGATGGCCGCTACGCCGCCGAAATCGCCGGCGGACGTCGGCAAGCTGGCGCGGCTGCTGGCGCAGAGCGGCGATGTCACGACCGCCGTCTCGCTGGTACGCAACAATATTAGCGGCGGGATCTCGGGCAACGCCGGCGATTATGCCGATCAGGTGACGGTGCTGAATCAGGCGGGTCTGACCCGCGAAGCGCAGAACCTGCTGACCAACCCGCAGCTGCAGGCCAGCAGTACGCCGACGCAGCTGGCGAGCATTCGCAATGGCTATGTGATTAACGAAGCGGATCATCTGCGCGAGCAGGGGAACTACGCCGCGGCGTACGACAAGCTGATGGGCGCGATGCAAAGCGACCCGCAAAATACCGACCTGATGTTCGCGATGGCGCGCCTCTACCAGAGCGGCAAAATGAACAAAGAAGCCGGGGTGGTTTACGACTATTTGATGACCCGCGATACGCCGGATCAGGCGGCGCGCAGCGGGGCGATTGACGTTGCGCTCTCGTCCGGCGACAGCCGCCGTGCGGAGCAGCTCGCCGGCGGCCTGCGCCAGGATAATTCGCCGGACCGCCTGCTGCTGCTGGCGCGGGTCGAAGAGGCGCAGGGTAACCATCAGCAGGCGATGACCTATCTGCGCAGCGCGCGCGGCAAGCTGCTGGGCTTACAGAGCAGCAACAGCGCGCAAACGCCTACCGTTGGCGGCGTGCTGGCGGCGGATAACCCCTTTGTGGGCGTCTCCCGCACGCCGACGGCGACGCGGACGGCCTCCACCTACGGGCAGTATATGCCGTGGCAGGTCTCGCAGGTATCGGCCGGTGCCGGGACCTCGCTGCCGGGGATCCAGCGTCCCGACCTGCCGGTAGAAACCGCGCAGACCCGGATGCTGCGTCAGGTGGATACCATGATGGAGTCGCTGCAGGAAAAAACCGGCAGCTGGCTGCAGGGCGGCATGGAGGTGCGCGGGCGCGATGGCGAATCCGGTACCAGCAAGCTGACGGAAATGAAAACGCCGCTGACCTGGTCCTCGTCGCCGTTTGGCGATTCGCGCTTTGATTTCACGGTCACGCCGATCACGCTGAATGCCGGGACCGCGACAGGCGATGCGTGGCGGCGCTACGGCGCGAACCCGCTCTCTAACGCGGTCTCCAATATGATTAGTACCGTGACCAGCGAGCAGGCGGCGATTGCGGCGATGACGCCCGCCGAGCAGGAAACCTACTTTGCCAGCAATCCAGGGGCCTCGACGCTGAGCTCGCTGGGGACGCTGAACGCCTCAGATTTTAATGCCACGACCAGCAGCGGCATGGAGAACCTGGCGAAGCTGGGAGCCTATGATTCCGGTCAGGTTGCCAGCTATCTGGCCTCCTCCAGCCTGAAACCGAACGTCGACCAGGCCAGCGGCTCAACGGACGCGCAGAAGGCCAACGGCGTTGAGCTGGCGCTGGCGCTGAGCGGGGATAATTACCGCGTGGATATCGGCAGCACCCCGCTGGGCCAGGATCTGAACACCGTCGTCGGGGGCGTGAAGTGGTCGCCGAAGCTGACCAACTATCTGTCGCTGATCCTCACCGGCGAGCGCCGCTCGCTGACCGACAGCCTGCTCTCCTACGTCGGCCTTAAAGACTCCTACTCGGGGAAAAACTGGGGCCAGGTGACCAAAAACGGCGGTACCCTGCAGCTGAGCTACGATGACGGCGACGCCGGTTTCTACGTCGGCGGCGGGGGCTATAGCTATATTGGCGACAACGTTGCCAGCAACACCAGCGTTAACGCCAACGCCGGGGTCTATCTGCGGCCTTACCACGACGAGTATCGTCAGCTGCAGACCGGCCTGAGCATGAGCTATATGGACTACTCGAAAAACCTGAGCTACTTCACCTACGGCCAGGGGGGCTATTTCAGTCCGCAAAACTACGTGAGCGTCTCGCTGCCGGTCAACCTGACCGAGAAATACGATAACTGGACGATGAAGCTGGGCGGTTCGGTGGGCTACCAGTCCTATAGCCAGGATAAGAGCGCCTACTTCCCGACCAACTCCGAGTGGCAGCAGACGCTGGAAACCGCGGTAACGAACGGGTACGCCAAGGAAGCTTACTACTCGGCAACCTCGAAGAGCGGCATTGGCTACACCCTGCGAGCCGGTGCGGATTACAAGGTAAACAAACAGATGACCCTTGGCGGCCAGGTAGGCTATGACACCTTCGGCGATTATAACGAAAGCACCGCCGGTCTTTATATCCGCTATATGTTAGGAGATAACTGATCATGACGGAAAATAATAACGCCGAGGCGCTGGCCTGGTTTCAGCAGCAGCAGACTCCTGCCGGATGGTTCGATCTCTTGATCGTAATGGTGGATGGCATGCTCAGCAACGCGGGTGAGCTGGAGAGTCAGCCCTTTCTGCGCCAGATGGGTGAGGAGCTGGCGGACAACTATCCTCTGCCGGAATCGGAGACGGTCGGCCAGCTGGAGGCCAATATCAACCAGCTGCTGAGCCGCTTCAAGTGGGGCGTTGTCAGCGTTGACGTCGGCGACGACGGGCTGCGGCTCCGCCATCGGGCGATCCCGGTCAGCCGCGACGAAGCGCGTCGCGTGCGCTGGTGTAATGCATTCTGTGCCATACTCGAAGGGCTTTATTCCCGCTGGCTGAGGGGGCAGGGCGGCGGCGCGCACGTTGTGTTGCAGCGTGAGCGGCTGTTTTCTGTGTCTGACGTTCAGTTTCTCTACTTTCATCCATAACGAGTGCACTTATGTCCTTGCGTGCTTTAGTCGCAGTCATGGTTACGACGACGATGATGGTGCTTCCCCGCGCGTGGGCAGATACCGCCTGGGAAAGCTATAAATCCCGTTTTATGATGGCCGATGGGCGAATCGTTGATACCGGCAACGGCAGCGTTTCCCATACCGAAGGGCAGGGGTTCGCCATGCTGCTGGCGGTCGCCAAAAACGATCGCCCTGCCTTTGATAAGCTGTGGCAGTGGACGGATAAAACGCTGCGTAATAAAGACAACGGGCTTTTTTACTGGCGCTACAACCCCGTCGCGCCGGACCCTATTGCGGATAAAAACGATGCGACCGACGGCGATACCCTGATCGCGTGGGCGCTGCTGCGCGCCCAGCAGCAGTGGGGTGATAAATCCTACGGCATCGCTTCAGATGCCATCACCGCGTCGCTGCTGAAGTCTACGGTCATCACCTTTGCCGGTCATCAGGTGATGCTGCCCGGTGCGAAGGGCTTCAACCGCAACGATCATGTCAACCTCAATCCCTCCTACTTTATTTTCCCCGCATGGCAGGCCTTTGCCGCGCGTACGCACCTGACGGCGTGGCGTAAGCTGCAGAGCGACGGGAAGGCGCTGCTGGGTAAAATGGCGTGGGGTAAGGCGCAGCTCCCCAGCGATTGGGTGGCGCTGAGAGCGGACGGCAGAATGGAGCCGGCAAAGGAGTGGCCGCCCCGGATGAGCTATGACGCGATTCGCATCCCGCTTTATCTCTCCTGGGCCGATCCGCAAAGCGCCCTGCTGACGCCGTGGAAAAGCTGGTTTCAGAGCTATCCGCGGCTGCAGACTCCGGCGTGGGTCAACGTCAATACCAACGACGTGGCCCCGTGGTTTATGACCGGCGGCCTGCTGGCCGTTCGCGACCTGACCACCGGAGAAGCACAGGACGATCCGCAGCTTAGCGCGCAGGATGACTATTACTCTGCCAGCCTGAAGATGCTGGTCTGGCTGGCGAAGAACGACCGCCGCCAGGCAGCTACCGGTGTCTGAACGGGCCGCGGGGGTGAATCCCTGCGGCCTTTTTCGTTTTACTGCGGGTACGGAACCCAGCTTCCGCCGTTCAGCTGTATGTAAGGTTTCCCCTGATACTGAATGACGATGGCGTTGGCGTTCTCCGATACCGCGGCGCTCTGCGGCAGGTTGGCGGTGTACTGCGGCCAGTTCACGTTATCCTGGGTAAACATTTTGCCGTCGAGGGCGCGAACCACCAGCTCAGAGATCGCCAGATAGCTGCTCGGCTGATCGATAACCAGCGGCGCGCCCTGGCGCGGCTCCTTCATGCCGAAGAACTTCACCGCGGCCGGAACGTTAGTAATTGACGGGCTTGGGATATCGCGCAGGCCGGAGACCTGCATTTTATCGCCCTTCAGCGCCCCGCCGTGCTCCGGCACCACCACCACCATAACTTTACGGCCCGACTTTTCCAGCCCGGTAAAGAAGTTGTCCAGTTCATCAAAGAGCTTCTGGGCGCGCACCTTGTAATCGGCCGTTTTGCTCTGGCCCGGGAAGTGGTTGCCATCGTGGAGCGGCAGAATGTTGTAGAAGGTCGCGGTGCGCGCATCGCCCTGCTTATCTTCCGTTTCCAGCCAGCGGTTCAGGGTCGCCAGATCGTCATACACCGGCGAGCCGTCGAAGGCCTGCAGGCTGACCGGCAGACCTTTCTGGTCCATCAGCGGGCTTTGCATGCCGCCCAGGCTGCGCAGCTCCTTCAGGAAGTCGCCAAACAGGCCGTTGTGGCCCAGCATCAGCTGCTGGTTGAAGCCAAGCTTCGCCAGGTTTTCAAACAGGTAGCACTCGCTGCCCGACGGCTGATACAGGTTGGAGTGCGACAGCTGGCCGCAGCTGGCGCGGAGCAGGCGAACCGCCGCCGGGCCGCTGTAGGAGGTCGCCGAGTTAAAGTTTTTGAACACGATATCAAAGTGCTTCCACAGCGGATGGTCCATCAGCCCGGCGGCTTCGATATCGGACCATGACAGGGAGCAGATATTAATCACCAGCAGATCAAACGGCTGGGCATCCGCCGGCAGCTGCTGCGGGAACGGCGTTTTACGCTTCTGCTCCGAGGCATAGAACGCATTCAGCCAGCTGGTGAGGTTGGCGGAAGTCGGCGGTTCGGTCTGCGGCGGAATATCGCCGTTAGCGGAAGCGCTGCCCGCCGCCGTTCCCCCGGCGTTGGTGGCGGTGATGACCGCGGTGGTTGCCGCCGCCGTCGTCGGCTGGCCGGCTGGCCACAGGGTAAAGGAGGGGAGCAGCGGGCTGACGGCGAGCCATATCATCATCGCCGAGACCAGCACCGTGACGCGCAGCCACTGGCTGATAAACAGCCACAGGACCAGCAGCACAAAGAAGGCGCCGACCATATTCCAGTTAATAAAGCGGGTCACCAGGTCCCAGATATAATCCGCGCTAAAGCCGGCAAGCTGGGAGCCCTGGCTGAAAATACTCTCCGGGCCGGGCAGCCAGGTGTCGTGCCAGAACAGCGCGATACCGACCGGGATCGCCACCCAGTGGCGCAGGCGGTGCAGCTTATATTTCGGCAGCGGTACCAGCAAAAAGGCGAGAAACACCAGGTTAAGCATCGGGTGGAAATTAAGATATCCCGCCCACAGCAGAGCAAACTTCACCAGAAAGTAGAAATTCCACCCGGCAAGGCCGCGCCAGTATTGCCAGAGCGGAAGCGGCGTTGCGGTAGTTTTTGGATTGGTCATTTATTCACTTTGCCTTGCTTAGCCGTCGCATCCCGGCGCAGTACGCCAGCCGGTTTAACGTAACGGGGTTTAAAGAACATCAATCGTAAGGTGGTGCGGATACGGCGCTGGTAGTGGCGCGTAAGGTAACCTAACGGGAAAAACAGCAGCGCGCAGAGCACCACCAGCTGAATAATATCGCTAAGAGACATCATGATTTTTGCTCCACGTCGGTGGACAGCCGGTGCGGCTCGGGTATCCGGCGCCAGCTGCGCCCGTCGTGGGTGGCGTTGATCGCCTCGTTTTTGCCTACCGTAATGGGCAGCGGCGTGTTCCATTTATCCGCCGTGATGCCGCGCATCAGCAAGATCTCCGCGGTGATTTGTTTATCTTCAAACCAAATCATGCGGTTAGAGAATATGTCACCGGTAGGAAGCGGGAAAATATGGTTCAGCGCCGTATCCAGATCGTTGACGCGACAAAATGAGAGAAACAGCACCAGCCGGTTGTTGCCGATGGTCATGATATCGCCCATGCGGTTGGGCTTGCAGAGCGTCAGCGCCTGCTCAACGCGCAGGCCCGGCGCCGGACGTAGCGCAACCATCACGCCTTTGCTGTCCGCAGGCAGCATGGTGTTGGCCATGATGTTATAGACCGCGGAGCAAAAGTCGTCCCACTTCTGATAGCCGCGCAGCTTGAGCGGCTGGCTCCAGGCTATAAGGGTGGCGAAGTCTTCCGGAATATGGCGGCTAAATTTCTGTTTCTGAACGCTCTCAATGAGCGTCAGGCAGCGCGACAGCGGCGCGCCGCTGGGGATGACCATATTAGCGCCGCTACTGAGTAGCAGTCGTTCATCGGTAGCGCGCAGGCAGGGAGTCTGTTCGCGGACAATGATTTTTAATGCACTTCCGCGCTGGCGGCGCAGGGTATGAATATGGCGCCCCAGCTGCTCGATCTGTACATTTTGCGTTACGCTGAACAGCAGGGTTGCCGCCTGCGCCGTTCTGGCGGCATTAAACACGGCGTCGTTGGTATCAAACAGCGTCCAGTATTCCGACAGCGCCGGGGCACCCTCAAGGACGCGTAAATTGCTTAATACGATCTTTTCATCGCTGCGCGGCTGGACGATAGTTTCTTCTTCCTGCGCCAGCCGCCATCCGGCCTGGTCTTGTAAAACAACCAGCTGCTGCTGCGCGCTCATTCCCTTTTCACTGCCCCACCAGGCAATATCAAACAGGAAGTTATCGCCCTGATAGCGGATGCTGGCGAGACCAGAAAGAGAACGATACTGATATAATAGCGGAGACAGCTGCTTATCATTATCATTACCCGAATTAAGTACTAATAAGGCACAATTGTGGTATTTGGCCCATCGCGATGACTTTTCTACCCATTTGCATAATTGTTCACTTTTAATATTTTGCCAGGCATTTTCAGCGCATAGCAGAATAAATAGATAATTGCCAGGTTCAAGCGAACAGAGTAAATCACGATGCATTTCTTCTAACCCTTCCGTGAGGTTCGGTAGGGTAAATAACACGATTTTTTCCGGGCCGTTGTGATTATCTAATGAAATGATTTTACTTGGTTTCTCACCCATTACGATCGCTGCAACCTTGCCGTCTTTAGCCTGCGCGGCCAGCGTATGGTTGAGCAGACTTACCGCATCAACATAGCGGTCAACGTTGAGCCACCATACCCCGCCAACGGGCATATGGCTGACCTCGTCCCATAATGACGAAATACCCAAAGTATATACGATATCCACGACGCCCCTCACCAGCCCTGATTTACACTGGATTAGTTTACTAGCGAAAGCGGCAGAGTAAACCTAACATTGAAATTAAAGAGCATCGGTCTTAGCATATAGAGCAATTTAAGAATGAGCCCGGTACACTTCGGTTATTATTTATGTGTTGTTTGAATGGACAGAGAAATGCCAGGAAAAGAGCCTGTAGTGCCCTCAGATGCAACGCTGGGTTATACCTTTCAAAATGATTTCCTGGCGTTAAGCCGGGCATTTTCCCTGCCTGAAATTGATTACCACGACATTTCCCGACGCGAGCAGCTAGCTGCGGCGCTGAAACGCTGGCCATTACTGGCAGAATTAGCAGAGAAAAAGTAAAAAGTAAGGACGCCGTCGATGGCTATTCTTGGATTACAGGGCATCCGTGGCGGCGTGGGCACAACGTCGATTGCCGCGTCGCTCGCCTGGGCGCTACAGCTGCTGGGGGAAACGGTACTGGTGGTTGATGCCAGCCCGGATAACATGCTGCGCTTTTTTTTCAACGTCGATGCCGACCATCGTGAAGGTTGGGCGCGCTCCTTAATTGACGGCGGCGACTGGCGCGATGCCGGTATGCGCTACACCTCCCATATTGATATTTTGCCCTTTGGTCAGCTGACGCCGGGTGAAAGAGAACATCTCGACAGGCTCTACCCGACGCTGGATCCCCTGGCCGCTATCGTGCGGCAGCTCGGCCAGCAGGGCGATCGTCGCTGGGTGCTGCTCGATTTACCCGCCGATTTTTCCCCGCTGACCCGCTCGCTGCTCGACGTCTGCGACCGTACGCTGGTGGTGGTGCATCCGGATGGCAACAGCCATATTCGCCTGCATCAGCAGGCGCTGGCGGCGAATCGCGATATTCTGATCAACGATCTGCGGGTGGGCAGCCAGCTGCAGGAAGATTTATACCAGCTCTGGCTGGAGAGCCAGCGGCGCATTCTGCCGATCGCCATCCATCGCGATGAGGCGATGGCGGAGTGCCTGGCGGCGAAGCAGCCGCTGGGTGAATATCGGCAGGACTCGCTGGCGGCAGAAGAGATCCTGACCCTTGCCAACTGGTGCCTGCTGCACTACTCCTCCGACCGGGAGGCGCAATGATGCGCCTGAGCACGCTGCTGCTGGCTCCTCCGGTTGCCGAACGCCTGAGCGAACGCTACGGCGACTATCGCCAGCACGGCGCCTCGTGGCTATCGGCGACGTTGGGCTGCCTGTGGGCGGCGCTGGCGTGGGCGCTGATACCGCTGGAAACGCCGCGCTGGCAGGCGATCCTCACCAGGCACGGCGACTATTTCCCGCATATTAATCCCCATCGGCCGCGGCCGCTCGATCCGCTGCGCTACCTGCTGCAGTCGGTGTGGCTGCTGGTGACGCGGGTGCCCGAGCCTGAGAAAAAGGTCAACTGGCGCTCGCTGGTGGCCCTTGAAGGCGTGCACGGCCGCTATGCCCAGTGGATGGACCGGCTCCCCGAACGGGTGAACACCCGCACCGGTCATCTGGATAAATACAAAGAGCTGGCGCATCTCAATCCAAAGCTGCGTAAGGCGATCCTCAGCGTGGTGGTTTTTTTCTCGCTGATCCTGGCGCTGCTCTGCATCACCCAGCCGTTTAACCCGATTTCACAGTTTATCTTCCTGCTGCTGCTGTGGGGCGTGGCGCTGCTGGTGCGGCGCATTCCGGGGCGCTTCTCGGCGCTGATGCTCATCGTGCTCTCGCTCACCGTCTCCTGTCGCTATATCTGGTGGCGCTATACCTCGACGCTGAACTGGGACGATCCCGTCAGCCTGGTGTGCGGGCTGGTGCTGCTGTTTGCTGAAACCTACGCCTGGCTGGTGCTGGTGCTGGGGTATTTCCAGGTGATCTGGCCGCTCAACCGTCAGCCGGTGCCGCTGCCCAAAGATATGGCCGAGTGGCCGACGGTCGATATTTTTGTGCCGACCTATAACGAAGACCTCAGCGTGGTGAAAAACACCATTTACGCCTCTCAGGGCATCGACTGGCCGAAGGACAAGCTGAATATCTGGATCCTCGATGACGGCGGGCGCGAAGAGTTTCGCCAGTTTGCCAAAGACGTGGGGGTGCACTACATCGCCCGTGAGACGCACGAGCACGCGAAGGCCGGCAATATCAACAACGCGCTGAAGTATGCCAGGGCCGAGTTCGTCTCTATTTTTGACTGCGACCACGTTCCGACGCGCTCTTTCCTGCAGATGACCATGGGCTGGTTCCTGAAAGAGAAAAAGCTGGCGATGATGCAGACGCCGCACCACTTTTTCTCCCCGGACCCGTTTGAACGCAACCTCGGGCGTTTTCGTAAGACCCCGAACGAAGGCACCCTGTTTTATGGCCTCGTGCAGGACGGCAACGATATGTGGGACGCCACCTTCTTCTGCGGCTCCTGCGCGGTGATCCGCCGCGGCCCGCTGGATGAGATCGGCGGTATTGCCGTCGAAACGGTGACCGAAGATGCGCATACCTCCCTGCGCCTGCACCGCCGGGGCCATACCTCCGCCTATATGCGTATTCCGCAGGCCGCCGGCCTGGCGACCGAAAGCCTGTCGGCGCATATCGGCCAGCGTATCCGCTGGGCGCGCGGGATGGTGCAGATTTTCCGTCTCGACAACCCGTTGTTCGGTAAAGGGCTGAAGCTGGCGCAGCGGCTGTGCTACGTCAATGCGATGATGCACTTCCTGTCCGGTATTCCGCGGCTGATCTTCCTGACCGCGCCGCTGGCCTTTTTACTGCTGCACGCCTATATCATCTATGCGCCCGCGCTGATGATCGCGCTCTTTGTGCTGCCGCATATGATTCACGCCAGCCTGACCAACTCGAAGATTCAGGGTAAATATCGCCACTCCTTCTGGAGTGAAATCTACGAAACGGTGCTGGCCTGGTACATTGCGCCGCCGACCTTCGTCGCGCTGATTAACCCGCATAAGGGCAAGTTCAACGTTACCGCGAAGGGCGGTCTGGTAGAGGACGAGTACGTCGACTGGGTTATCTCTCGTCCCTACATCTACCTCGTGCTGCTTAACCTGGTTGGCGTCGCGGTCGGCATCTGGCGCCACTTCTACGGCCCGGAAAACGAAATATTGACCGTGTGGGTCAGCATTGTGTGGGTGTTTTATAACCTGATTATTCTCGGCGGCGCGGTGGCGGTGTCGGTGGAAAGCAAGCAGGTCCGCCGCTCGCACCGCGTGGAAATGAACATGCCGGCGGCGATTGCCCGCGAAGATGGCCACCTCTTCTCCTGCACCGTCCACGACTATTCTGACGGTGGGATAGGGATCAAAATTCACGGCAAAGCGCAGGTCCTTGAAGGGCAGAAGGTCAACCTGTTGCTCAAGCGCGGGCAGCAGGAGTACGTCTTCCCGACGCGGGTAGCCCGCGTGAACGACAGTGAAGTCGGCCTGCAGCTGCTGCCGTTGACCAATAAGCAGCATATCGATTTTGTGCAGTGTACGTTTGCCCGCGCCGATACGTGGGCGCTTTGGCAGGATAGCTTCCCGGAAGATAAACCGATGGAAAGCCTGCTGGATATCCTGAAACTGGGGTTCCGTGGATATCGTCACCTGGCGGAGTTCTCCCCGCCGTCGGTGAAGGTTATTTTCCGCTCGCTTACCCTGCTGGTTGCCTGGATAGTCTCGTTTATTCCCCGTCGTCCCGAACGCGCCGCGGCGATACTAACTTCGGAACCAGAAATGGCTCAACAATGATGATAATGCGATGAAAAGAAAACTCTCCTTGATTTGTGCAGTGGCGGTGGGAATGGCTGGCTGGTACCCCTTCGCGTCTTACCCGGAACCAACGGCGGCGATTACTGCGGCACCGACCGCTGCCGCGCCGCTAACCGCCCCTGAACCTACTCTTGCGCAAGACCAGCCGACGGCGAACGTCGTTGACCCGGCCGCGCCGGTGGTGGTGGTGGAAAATGTCCCGACCCGCGACGTCAAGCTGAGCTTTGCTAAAATCGCCCCGGCGCCTGGCAGCATGGTGCTGCGCGGCGCGCGGCCCGATGGCTCGGTGGAATTCGGCATGCGCAGCGACGAGGTGGTGGCTAAGGCACTGCTGAATCTCGACTATACGCCGTCGCCGTCGCTGCTGCCGGTGCAGTCGCAGCTGAAGGTCTACCTCAACGATGAGCTGATGGGCGTTCTGCCGGTCACCAAAGAGCAGCTGGGTAAAAAGGTCAAAGCGCAGATCCCTATCGATCCGCTCTACATCACCGACTTTAACCGCGTGCGCCTCGAGTTTGTCGGCCACTATCGCGACGTTTGTGAGAACCCGGCCAGCAGCACGCTGTGGCTGGACATCGGGCGCGACAGCAACCTGGACCTGACCTATCAGTCGCTGAAGGTGCGCAACGATCTTTCCCATTTCCCGGTGCCGTTCTACGACTCCCGGGATAACCGCCCGCTGAACCTGCCGATGGTTTTCGCCTCCGCCCCGGACGGGCAGCAGCAGCAGGCGGCGGCGATTGTCGCCTCCTGGTTTGGCAGCAAGGCCGGCTGGCGCGGCCAGCAGTTCCCGGTCTATTTCAACGCGCTGCCGGATCGCAACGCCATCGTTTTTGCCACCAACGACAGGCGCCCGGATTTCCTGCGCGAGCATCCACCGGTGAACGCGCCGACCATCGAAATGATTGACCACCCGGACAACCCGTACGTCAAGCTGCTGGTGGTGCTGGGTCGTGACGATAAGGATCTGCTGCTGGCGGCGAAGGGCATTGCGCAGGGCAATATCCTGTTCCGTGGTAACAGCGTGGTGGTGGACGACGTTAAGCAGCTGCAGGCGCGCAAACCTTACGATGCGCCAAACTGGGTGCGGACCGATCGCGCGGTGACCTTTGCGGAGCTGAAGACCTACGAACAGCAGCTGCAGTCCAGCGGACTGGTGCCGGACTCGATTAACGTGGCGCTCAACCTGCCGCCGGATCTCTATCTGCTGCGCGCCAACGGCATCGATATGGATCTGAAATATCGCTACACCATGCCGCCGGTCAAAGATAGCTCGCGCATGGATATCAGCCTGAACGACCAGTTCCTGCAGTCGTTCAGCCTCAACAGCTCTCAGGACGTTAACAAGCTGATACTCCGCCTGCCGGTGCTGCAGGGGCTGCTGGACGGTAACTCTGCGGTGACTATTCCGGCGCTGCGCCTGGGCGCCATGAACCAGCTGCGCTTTGATTTCCAGTACATGAACCCGATGCCGGGCGGCTCAATTGATAACTGTATTACCTTCCAGCCGGTACAGAACCACGTGGTGATCGGCGACGACTCGACGATTGATTTCTCGAAGTATTACCACTTTATCACCATGCCGGACCTGCGGGTCTTTGCCAACTCGGGCTTCCCGTATAGCCGGATGGCCGATCTCGCCGAAACCCTGGTGGTGGTGCCGAAAACTCCGACCGAGGGCCAGGTTGCCACCCTGCTGGAGTCCGTTGGCGGCATCAGCGCTCAGACCGGCCTGGCGGCGATCAATATCCAGATTACCGATGACGGCAGCCAGGTTAAGGGCAAAGACGCCGACCTGCTGCTGATCGGCTCGATTCCACCTGCGCTGAAGGACGATACGCAGATTAACCTGCTGGTTGAAGCGACGAAAAGCTGGGTGAAAATGCCGATGCGCCACTACGAGCTGCCGAGCATTTATCCCGACGATGAAGCCCGGACGCCGAACACGCGCGCGGACATCACCTCTTCCGGACCGATGGCGGCCATTATTGGCTTCCAGTCGCCGTATCACGACCAGCGCAGCGTCGTGGCGCTGCTGGCGGACAGTACCCGCGGCAACGAACTGCTCAACGATGCGCTGAACGACAGCGGTAAACGAGCGGCGATGTTCGGCTCGGCGGTGGTGGTGCGTGAATCCGGCGTCAACAGCCTGCGGGTGGACGACGTCTATTATGTCGGGCATCTGCCGTGGTTTGAACGCATCTGGTTTGCGCTCTCCAGCCATCCGGTGCTGCTGGCTATTCTGGCGGCGGTCAGCATCGTGCTGCTGGCGTGGGTACTGTGGCGGATGCTGCGTATCGTCAGCCGTCGTCGCCTGCACCTGGATGACGAGTAACCCATGATGAATGCGCTACGCACAGGGGTGACATTGCTATTGGTGCTGGCGGCGGCGCAGGTCAGCGCCGCCTGCCGGTGGCCGGCCTGGGATCAGTTCAGGAAAGAGTACGTCAGCGCCGAAGGGCGCGTCGTTGACCCCAGCGATCCGCGAAAAATCACCACTTCGGAAGGGCAGAGCTACGGCCTGTTCTTTGCCCTGGCGGCCAACGATCGCGATGCGTTCGGCAAGCTGCTGCAGTGGACGCAAAACAACCTCGCCGAGGGCGACCTGCGCGCGCGCCTGCCCGGCTGGCTGTGGGGCAAAAAGAGCGACAGCGAGTGGACGATGCTGGACAGCAACTCGGCCTCCGATTCGGATCTGTGGATAGCCTGGTCGCTGCTGGAAGCCGGGCGCCTGTGGCAGATGCCGCAGTACGTTGAGACGGGTAAAGCGCTGCTGTCGCGGATTGCGCAAGAAGAGGTGGCGGACGTGCCGGGGCTGGGGCCGATGGTGCTGCCGGGGAAGGTCGGCTTTGCTGACGATAAGGGCTGGCGCTTTAACCCCAGCTACCTCCCGCCGCAGCTGGCGAACTATTTTGTCCGCTACGGCGCCCCGTGGCCGAAGCTGCGCGATGGTAATATCCGCCTGCTGCTGGAGACGGCGCCTAAGGGCTTCTCCCCTGACTGGGTACGCTACGAGAAAGGTAAGGGCTGGGAGCTGAAGGCGGATAAACCGATTATCGGCAGCTACGACGCGATCCGCGTCTATCTGTGGGTCGGCATGCTCAACGACGGCGATAAGCAGAAGACGCGCCTGCTGGCGCATTTTAAACCGATGGCGCAGCAGACCATCAGCCAGGGCCTGCCGCCGGAAAAGGTGAATATCACCACCGCGAAGACCGCAGGAAATGGCCCGGTGGGCTTCTCAGCCGCGCTGCTGCCGTTCTTACAAAATGAGGATGCCCGGGCCGTTCAGCGCCAGCGCGTCAGCGACAACTATCCCGGCGCGGACGCGTACTACAGCGCGGTCCTGACCCTTTTTGGCCAGGGATGGGATCAACATCGTTTTCGCTTTACCGCCGATGGCGAATTACAACCTGACTGGAACCAGGAATGCGCAAGTTCTCACTAACGTTTATCACCCTGGCCCTGGGGGCTGCGCTTCTGCCGCTGGCGCAGGCCGCGACCACGCCTGCTCAGGACCATCTGCTGGAACAGGTGCGGCTGGGGGAAGCGAGCAATCGTGAAGATCTGGTGCGTCAATCGCTGTACCGGCTGGAGCTGATTGACCCGAATAACCCGGACGTTATCTCCGCGCGGATGCGCTATCTGCTGCGCCAGGGCGATACCGATGGCGCAAAGAAACAGCTCGATCGCCTGTCGAAGCTGGCTCCGGACTCGACCGCCCTGAAATCCTCGCGCAGCGAAATGAACCTCAGCACCGGCGACGGGCGCCAGGCGCTGCAGCAGGCGCGCCTGCTGGGCGTGTCGGGGCATGTAGAAGAGGGCGTGGCCGCATTTGAAAAGCTGTTCAACGGCACCCCTCCGGACGAAACGCTCGCCATTGAGTACTGGTCGCTGGTCGCACGGCTGCCGGCCCGGCATAACGAAGCCGTCCTTGAGCTGAAAAAAATTAACGCCAGATCGCCGGGCAACGTTGCCCTGCAAACCGAGCTGGCTAAGCTGATGTTTGCCGACAATAAGCCGGATGAAGGATTCGCCTGGCTAGAGCAGATGTCGCGCTCGGCCGCCGGGCGCAGCACCGCCGCCTCGATATGGTTCGACAAAATAAAAGATATGCCGGTCAGCCGCGCCAGCGTGCAGGCGCTTCAGCGCTTTCTGCTGCTCTTCGCCACCGGCGAATCGGCGGCCAATGCCCGGGTGCTGCTCGAGCAGCAGCAGGGGCAGCTCAAAGACCCGACCTTCCTCGCCCGCTCCGAAGGGCTGGCGGCGGTTAAAAGCGATAAGCCGGGTCAGGCGGTGGCGGATTTACAGCAGGCCGTCCGCGCGGATGCCAGGGACAGCGACGCCGTGGGCGCGCTGGGCCAGGCCTATTCGCAGCGCGGGGATCGCGCCCGCGCCGTGGCGCAGCTGAATAAAGCGCTCGCCATGGACCCGGATAGCCCGAATCGCGACAAATGGCGCAGCCTGCTGCAGACCAACCGCTACTGGCTGCTGATTAAGCAGGGCGACAGCGCGCTGAAGGCCGGGCAGCTGGCGCAGGCGCAAAGCGCCTACGCGCAGGCGCAGCGGGTGGATAGCACCGACAGCTACGCGGTCCTTGGCCTCGGCGACGTGGCCGCCGCGCGTAAAGAGAGCGCCGCGGCGCAGAGCTACTATCAACGCGCGCTGCGCATGGATCGCGACAACAGCCTGGCGGTACGCGGGCTGGCGAACCTCTATCGTGCGGAGTCGGCGGAGAAAGCCAGCGCCTTTATCGCCGGGCTGACGCCGTCCCAGCGGCGCAGCATTGACGATATTGAGCGCAGCCTGGCGAACGAACGTCTGGAAAAGCAGGCCGAAGCGCTGGAGAGCCAGGGCAACTGGGCGCAGGCTGCGGAAGTGCAGCGTCGCCGTCTGGCGCTCGACCCCGATAGCGTCTGGATAACCTACCGGCTGTCGCGAGATTTAGTGAGCGCAGGCGAGCGGGCCGAGGCGGATACGCTGATGCGCACGATGGTCAACCGTAAGCCCGGCGACGCCGATCGGGTCTACGCCTGGGGCCTTTATTTATCCGGCAACGACCAGGACGATATGGCCCTCGCGCAGATTAACGCGCTGCCGCGTAGCCAGTGGAGCGATAATATTCGCGAGCTTGAGGCGCGCCTGCAGAGCGACAATATTCTGCGTCAGGCCAACGGGCTGCGCGAGGCGGGCGAGGAAGAGCAGGCGATTGCGCTGATTAAGCAGCAGCCCGCGTCGGTGCGCTACGATCTGACCCTCGCCGACTGGGCGCAGCAGCGCGGTGACGCGCAGACGGCGATCCTCCAGTACAACGCGGCGTTGAGCAAAGAGGCCAACAACGGCGACGCGCGCCTGGGGCTGGCGGAAGTCTACCTTGCCGAGGGCGACAAAAACGCCGCCCGCGCGCAGGTCGCGCAGCTGAAGGGCGAGGACGCCGAATCGATCAATATGCAGCGGCGAGTGGCGCTGGCCGAGGCCGGACTGGGCAACGCGGCGCAGGCGCAGCAGATCTTTAGCCGTATCACCACCCAGGCGAAAGCGCAGCCGCCGTCGATGGAGAGCGCGCTGGTGCTGCGCGATGCGGCGCGGTTTCAGGCGCAAAACGGCCAGCCGCAGCAGGCGCTGGAAAGCTATAAAGACGCGATGGTGGCCGCTGGTGTGGCCACGGCCCGTCCGCAGGATAACGACGCCTTCACCCGCCTCACCCGCAACGACGCGAAGGATGACTGGCTTAAGCGTGGGATCCGCAGCGACGCGGCGGATCTTTATCGTCAGCAGGATCTTAACGTCACGCTGGAGCATGATTACTGGGGATCCAGCGGTACCGGCGGCTATTCCGATTTAAAAGCCCAAACGACGATGCTGCACGTGGATGCGCCGCTGGCCGACGGCCGGATGTTCTTCCGCACCGATTTGGTCAATATGAACGCCGGCAGCTTCTCAACCAACAGCGACGGCAGCTATTCGCCGAGCTGGGGCACCTGCGGAGAGATTGCCTGCACCAACGGTAGCCTTCACCAGAGCGACGGCGGGGCGAGCGTGGCGGTCGGGTGGAAGAACGACACCTGGAGCGGCGACATCGGCACCACGCCGATGGGCTTTAACGTCGTCGATGTCGTCGGCGGTCTGAGCTACAGCGACGATCTTGGCCCGCTGGGCTACACCCTCAATCTGCACCGTCGACCGATTTCCAGCTCCCTGCTGGCGTTTGGCGGGCAGAAGGACAGCCCCAGCCATACCGGTAAAACCTGGGGCGGGGTGCGCGCCGACGGCGGCGGCATCAGCCTGAGCTACGACAAAGGGGAAGCCAACGGCGTCTGGTCTTCGCTGGGAGCCGACCAGCTCACCGGCAAAAACGTCGCCGACAACTGGCGCGTGCGCTGGATGACCGGCTACTACTATAAAGTTATCAACGAGGATAACCGCCGCGTGACGGTCGGCCTGAGCAATATGCTCTGGCACTATGACAAGGATCTCAGCGGCTATACTCTGGGACAGGGCGGTTACTATAGCCCGCAGGAGTACGTCTCTTTCGCGGTGCCGGTGACCTGGCGTCAGCGTACCGAAAACTGGTCGTGGGAGCTTGGCGGCTCCGTCTCCTGGTCACACTCGCGGACGAAAACCCAGGCGCGCTATCCGCTGCTGAACCTCATTCCCTCTGAGTATCGCGCCGATGCCAGCCAGCTCAGCGAGGAGGGCAGCAGCAGCCAGGGCTTCGGCTATACCGCCCGGGCGCTGGTCGAACGGCGGGTGACCGGCAACTGGTTCGTGGGCGCGGCGGTTGATATCCAGCAGGCCAAGGATTACACCCCGAGCCACGCGCTGCTCTACGTTCGCTACTCGGCCTCCGGCTGGCAGGGCGATATGAATATGCCGCCGCAGCCGCTGGTTCCCTACGCTGATTGGTAGCAGAATAGGCTGAATTACGCGATCAACCGTCACTCCACCCCCGTGTTCGCGTATACTCGTCGTACTTCGCGCCGCGGGGGGTATCCCCCCGTTCGCGCTGCGCTAATCGCGACGCCGGCCCGGCGTGTCCGCAAGCCCGAGGGCGGTGCCTGGTACCCGTCCTGGCGATCCGTTTGGCGCTCTCTGTCGGGCGTTTGCGCGCTATTTCGCAGAGACAATCAGCCGCAAAATACCGGCGTTGAAGGACGAAATCCGGACAGTATTCAGTATCAGTGGAGAACACAGTTGCGCGTCAGCCGCTCACTTACAATTAAACAGATGGCGATGGTCGCAAGCGTGTCCATGGCATTTGTATTGGTCTTTTGCTCTATTTTACTCTTTCACTTTGTGCAACAGAGTCGCTTTACTACGGCCACGCAGTTAGAAAGCATCGCCCGTTCCGTTCGCGAGCCGCTCTCTGCGGCGATCCTGAAGGCGGATATTCCTGAGGCGGAAGCCATTCTCGGTCGTATCCAGCCCTCCGGCATCGTCAGCCGGGCGGACGTGGTGCTGCCGAACCAGTTCCAGGCGCTGCGGATGCGCTTTATTCCCGAGCGCCCGGTTCCGGTGATGATTACCCGCATGTTTGAGCTGCCGGTACAGATATCGCTGCCGATCTACTCCCAGGAACGCCCCGCGAACCCGCAGCCGCTTGCCTATCTGGTGCTGCAGGCCGACTCATACCGGATGTATAAATTCGTGATGAGTACGCTTTCAACGTTAGTGACTGCTTACTTTCTGCTGGTGCTGGTTCTGACGGTGTCGATCACCTGGTGCATCAACCGGCTGATCGTCCGTCCGCTGCGTAAGGTGGCGCGTGAACTTAACGACGTTCCGCAGCAGGAGCGTCTCGGGCATCAGCTGACCCTGCCGCGGCTGCATCACGATGATGAGATAGGCATGCTGGTGCGCAGCTACAATCGCAACCAGCAAACCCTGCTGCGCCGGTACGATGAGCTCTCTTTACAGTCCACCCGCTTCCCGGTCTCCGACCTGCCGAATAAGGCCTTCCTGATGGCGCTGCTCGAGCAGGCGGTGGCCCGCCCGCAAACCTCGGCGCTGCTGGTGGTCGCCTGCGAAACGCTTCAGGACACCGCCGGCGTCCTGAAGGAGGCCCAGCGCGAAATATTGCTGCTGACGCTGGTGGAAAAGCTGCGGTCAATCATCCCCTCGCGCATGGTGCTGGCGCAGGTCAGCGGCTATGACTTTGCGATTCTGGCCAACGGCATTACCGAGCCCTGGCAGGCGGTGACGTTAAGTAAGCAAGTGCTCACTGCAATCAGCGAGCGTCTGCCGCTGCACGGCATCCAGCTTCGCCCCTGCGCCAGCGTCGGAATTGCGATGTTTAACGGCGAGCTGAGCGCGGAGCAGCTCTACCGACGCGCGGTTTCCGCTGCCGTCGCCGCGCGGCGTAAAGGTAAAAACCAAATTGAGTTCTTCGATCCGCTGCAGATGGAGAAGGCCCAGCGCCGGCTGATGGAAGAGCACGATATTCTGGCGGCGCTGGATAATCAGCGTTTCGCCATCTGGCTGCAGCCGCAGGTGAATATCGCCAGCGGCGAAGTGTGCGGCGCGGAGGTTCTGCTGCGCCAGCGCCAGGAGGATGGCAGCTGGCTGCTGCCGCCGGATCTGATTGAACGCATTGAGGCCTGCGGGCTGATTGTCCCGGTCGGCTACTGGGTGATGGAAGAGGCCTGTCGCCAGCTTGCGGCATGGCAAAGTCAGGGCATTATGCTGCCGCTATCGGTGAACGTGTCGCTGCTGCAACTGCTGCATCACGACCGGGGCACGGAGATGCTGACCCTGCTCTCGCGCTATCGCATTGCGCCGGGCACGCTGATTATCGAAATTACCGAAAGCCGCCGGCTGGACGATCCGCGGATGGTCGTCTCGCTGCTGCGCCCGCTGCGCGAGGCCGGGGTGCGCATCGCCCTCGATGATTTTGGCATGGGTTACGCCGGGTTGCGCCAGCTCCAGCATATGAAGTCGCTGCCGGTCGATATCCTGAAAATCGATAAGGCCTTCATCGATATGCTGCCCGAAGATACCAGCATGGTGCCGGCGATTATTCAGCTGGCACGCGGCCTTAACCTGCGCATTGTGGCGGAAGGCGTTGAGAGAGAGGAGCAGCACCGGTGGCTGCAGGAAGCCGGCGTCGATATCGGCCAGGGCTACCTCTTCGGTTGCGCTTTACCGCAGGAGGCGTTTGCGGCGCAGTTTTTGCCGGTGAATGAAGAGGGTGCAAGCCTGTAACGAGGGGCTGACTTGTGCGAGTCAGCTCTAAGTTTTTAACAATTCCGTTGCAATTTCGCGCTTAGTTATTTCTGAAATGTTTCCCGGGTGTTACTTTTAAGCCACAGACGACCTATAACCCTTCCAGGTCTGTGGTTATACCCAAAGGACACCCTATGAAAACCTCTCTCTTCAAAAGCCTTTATTTTCAGGTTTTGTCGGCCATTGCGATCGGTATTCTGCTGGGCCATTTCTACCCGGAACTGGGCGCGCAGATGAAACCCCTCGGCGACGCCTTCGTTAAACTGATTAAAATGGTTATTGCACCGGTTATCTTCTGCACCGTCGTGACGGGGATTGCCGGGATGGAAAGCATGAAGGCCGTTGGCCGTACCGGTGCGGTAGCGCTGCTCTATTTTGAAGTTGTCAGTACCCTCGCGCTGATTATCGGACTTATCATCGTCAACGTGGTGCAACCCGGCGGCGGCATGAACGTCGATCCGGCCACCCTTGATGCGAAGGCGGTGGCGGTCTACGCCGAGCAGGCAAAAGATCAGGGCATTGTCGCCTTCCTGCTGGATATTATTCCCGGCAGCGTGATCGGCGCTTTTGCCAGCGGTAACATCCTGCAGGTGCTGATGTTTGCGGTGCTGTTTGGTTTTGCCCTGCATCGCCTGGGCAGCAAGGGCCAGCTGATTTTTAACGTTATCGAAAGCTTCTCGCAGGTGATCTTCGGCATCATCAACATGATTATGCGCCTCGCGCCGATTGGCGCCTTCGGGGCCATGGCCTTTACCATCGGCAAATACGGCGTCGGCACCCTCGTGCAGCTGGGCCAGCTGATCGTCTGCTTCTACATCACCTGTATTCTGTTTGTGGTGGTGGTGCTGGGCTCCATCGCGCGGATCACCGGTTTTAGCATCTTTAAATTCATCCGCTATATCCGCGAAGAGCTGCTGATTGTTCTCGGGACCTCCTCGTCCGAATCGGCGCTGCCGCGCATGCTGGACAAGATGGAGAAGCTGGGCTGTCGCAAATCGGTCGTGGGGCTGGTTATCCCCACCGGCTACTCGTTCAACCTTGACGGCACCTCCATCTACCTGACGATGGCGGCGGTATTTATTGCCCAGGCGACCAACAGCCATATGGATATTTTCCACCAGATAACGCTGCTGGTGGTGCTGCTGCTCTCCTCGAAAGGCGCCGCCGGCGTCACCGGCAGCGGTTTTATCGTCCTGGCGGCCACCATTTCTGCCGTGGGCCATTTACCGGTTGCCGGCCTGGCGCTGATCCTCGGTATCGACCGCTTTATGTCCGAAGCGCGCGCGCTGACCAACCTCGTGGGCAACGGCGTGGCGACTATCGTGGTGGCGAAATGGGTGAAAGAGCTGGATTCCCAACAGCTTGATGATGTCCTCAATAACCGTACTCCGGCGAACAAATCGCACGAATTATCCTCTTAAATCCATCTGTTAGGCCCGTTGTCCCTTGCTGGACTCCGGGCTCCTGCGCATAATTAGGTATCGCTCCCCGGGGTTGGGGAGTGATACTAAATGATTATTTTACGTCTCCGTGCGACATTTTCCTCTCCGCGTGGTCTAACCGACGTACTGACTCACCATATTTTTTGGCAGCCCTCCAGCGGGCTGCTTTTGTAACCAGGAATGTTCATCAGGGGTTCACATGCAGGGCACAAAAATTCAACTCTTAACGGGTGGTTTGCTGATGATGGCAGCGGCCGGTTATGTGCAAGCAGAAGCGCTCCAGCCTGACCCGGCCTGGCAACAGGGGACTCTCGCCAACGGACTTCAGTGGCAGGTTTTAGCCACTCCACAGCGTCCGAGCGATCGTATTGAAGTCCGCCTGTTCGTCAATATTGGCTCGCTGAGTGAAAGCACTCAGCAGAGCGGTTTTAGCCACTTTATTCCCCGCCTGGCCTTAACGCAGAGCGGCAGCCTTCCGACGATGCAGGCGCGCTCCCTGTGGCAGCAGAGCATCGATCCGAATCGTCCGCTCCCGCCGGCGCTCGTCTCCTATAGCTACACCATGTTTAACCTCAGCCTGCCGAATAACCGCAACGACCTGCTGAAAGAGGCGCTGAGCTGGCTGGCCGACGCCAGCGGGAAGCTAAAGGTGACGCCTGAAGCGGTGAATCACGCCCTGCAGGGCGGCGACATGGTCGCGACCTGGCCGCTGGATACCAAAGAGGGCTGGTGGCGCTACCGGCTGAAAGGTTCCACCATGCTGGGGCATGATCCCGCCGCGCCGCTGAAAACCCCGGTCGACGTTGTGCAGCTGAAAGAGTTTTATCAGAAATGGTACACCCCGGACGCCATGACGCTGATCGTCGTGGGCAACGTTGATAGCCGTAACGTAGCGGAGCAGATCAACAAAAACTTCGGCGAGCTGAAGGGCAAACGAGAAACGCCGGCCGCGGTGCCGACGCTGGCTCCGCTGCCGACGACGCCGGTCAGCATCATGACCAATACCGTGCGTCAGGATAAGCTGTCGATCATGTGGGACTCTCCGTGGCAGCCTATTCGCGATTCGGTCGCGCTGCAGCACTACTGGCGCGACGATCTGGCCCGCGAGGCGCTGTTCTGGCACGTGCAGCAGAACCTGAGCAAAAACAATATCAAAGACGTGAACCTCGGCTTTGATTGCCGGGTGCTGTACCAGCGCGCCCAGTGCGCGATCAACATTGAATCGCCGGGCAACAAGCTCAACGCGAACCTGATTGCGGTGTCCCGCGAGCTGGCGAAGGTCCGTGATAACGGCTTACCGCAGGATGAGTTCGATACCCTGATTGCGCAGAAAAAGCTCGAGCTGCAAAAGCTCTTCGCCACCTACGCGCGTACCGATACCGATATTCTGATCAGCCAGCGCATCCGCTCGCTGCAGAATCAGGTGGTGGATATCGCGCCGGAGCAGTATCAGAAGCTGCGTCAGGAGTTTCTTGATTCTCTGACCGTCGATATGCTGAATCAGTATCTGCGTCAGCAGCTGTCGCAGGATATGGCGCTGGTGCTGCAGCAGCCGCAGGGCGAGCCGGAATATAACATGAAGGATCTGAAGGCGACGTGGGAGAAGCTGATGGTGCCTGCGCCAACGGCGACGACGGCGACGGCCGGAAGCGGTGAGGCTGCCGAGGCGCGCAGCGACGCGACGGATATTCCCCCCGCCCAGTAGGTTCGGTTGACGAGGCTCTTCCCGGGCTGCGGCGCTGATGGCGCAGCCCGGGCGAAGGTTACTGCGGCATCGCTTCGCGCGGAATAATCGCCCCGCGATACTGAATGACCGTGCTGGCGGTCAGGTGCCCGCGGGCGGCTGCGGACCGGGCGTCACCGCCGGTCAGGCGCACGGCGAGGTAGCCGGCGCTGAATGAATCGCCGGCGGCAGTGGTATCAACCACCTTCTCTTTCGGCAGCTTGACGGCAGGGATCTCCTGCTGCGGCTCGCCGACAATCGACACCAGGCACGAGTCCGCCCCGCGTTTTACCACCACCTCTTTGACGCCGGCGGCATGCGTGCGGGCAATCACTTCTGCTACCGGTTTTTCACCCCATAGCGCATCTTCGTCATCCAGCGTCAGGAAGGCGATATCGGTGCAGGTCAGCATTTGCTGATAAACCTGCTGAGTCTCTTCTTTGCTGGCCCACAGGCGCGGGCGGTAGTTGTTGTCGAAAATCACCTGCCCGCCGTTAGCGCGGCATTCGCACAGCAGCGTAAGCAGCTTCTCGCGGCTCTGCGGGCTGAGAATGGCGAGGCTAATTCCGCTGAGATAGAGGTAGTCAAAGGTCGCCAGCTCTTCGCAGATCGCGGCAGACTGCTCGCTCTCCAGCCAGAATTTTGCCGCCGCTTCGTTGCGCCAGTAGTAAAACGTCCGCTCGCCGGTATCGTCGGTTTCGATGTAGTAGAGCCCCGGTAAACGATCGGCCATACGCTGGATAAGATCGGTTTTGACCTCCTCGGCCTGCCAGGATTCCAGCATCTGCTGGCTGAAGGCGTCCGTCCCAAGCGCGGTAACGTAGTGCACGGCGAGCGCGCTGGCGTCGGTCTGACGCGCAATGTAGACCGAGGTATTTAAGGTGTCGCCGCCAAATCCACGGTTTACCGCCGCGTTTTTCTCTGACAGCTCAATCATACATTCGCCGATAACGGCAATTTTTTTAGACATCATCATGACCTGGGATTGAATCGGGATTAGCGCTAGTGTGCGCCGCGTCGTTTTTATGGTCAACTATATTAAAACATCGTTCCATTATTTTTTTGACATCAGACGCGTAATGTGACGAAAGGCGCATTTGTCGGAGAAAGATGCGCTTTTCAACTATATTCAGGACTGACGAGGAGCAAAGGAGCTGAGAGGGTATGACCACAACCCGCAAAACGATTGCTATTATCTCGGGAACGATAGCGCTACTTATCGTTCTGTTTTTCATCGTACTGGCGACCTTCGACTGGAACCGCCTGAAGCCCACGATTAACCAGAAGGTGTCCGCCGAGCTGAACCGGCCGTTTGCCATTCGCGGCGACCTCGGCGTGGTCTGGGAGCGCCAGCGCGACGAGCGGGGCTGGCGAAGCTGGGTGCCCTGGCCCCACGTCCATGCCGAAGATATCGTCCTCGGCAACCCACCTGATATTCCCCAGGTCACGATGGTGCACCTGCCGCGCGTCGAAGCCACGCTAGCGCCGCTGTCGCTGCTGAGCAAAACGGTCTATCTGCCGTGGATTAAGCTGCAGCAGCCCGATGCCAGGCTGATCAGGCTCTCCGGGAAAACCAATAACTGGACCTTTACCCTCGGGTCGGACGACGCTGCGGCCAGCCAGGCCGGGCCATCGGACTGGTCTTTCCGGCTGGATAACATTCTCTTCGATCGCGGGCGGATTGCCATTATCGACAAGGTGACGCGCGCCGATATTACCCTGACGGTCGATCCGCTGGGTAAACCGCTGCCGTTTAGCGAGGTCACCGGCACGGAAGGCAAAGAGGCGCCAAAGAAGGTGGCGGACTACGTTTTTGGGCTGACGGCCAGGGGGAGCTATCGTGACCAGCCGCTCTCCGGCAGCGGTAAAATTGGCGGCATGCTGGCGCTGCGCAGCGAAGGGACGCCGTTCCCGCTGCAGGGCGACTTCCGCTCCGGCAATACCCGGGTGGCCTTTAGCGGGACGGTGAACGACCCGCTGAACCTGGGCGGCGTCGATTTACGCCTGAAGTTCTCCGGCGATTCGCTGGGGGATTTATACGATCTTACCGGAATCGTGCTGCCGAATACGCCGGCGTTCTCCACTGACGGTCGCCTGCGGGCGACCTTCAATCAGCAGGGTGGGTCGCGCTTTACCTACCGCGATTTCAATGGCCGAATCGGCGAAAGCGACATTCACGGCTCCCTGACCTACGCCACCGGCAAGCCGCGCCCGAAGCTCGAGGGCGACGTTGAATCCCGCCAGCTGCGTCTGGCGGACCTCGGGCCGCTGATTGGCGTGAACGTCGAGAGTAAGGCGAGTAAAACCGAGCAGCGTAAAGGCGAAGCTACGCCGCAGCCGGCCGGGAAAATCCTGCCTTACGATCGCTTTGAGACCGACAAGTGGCAGCTGATGGATGCCGATGTCCGCTTCAAGGGGCGGCGAATTGAGCACGGCGGCACGTTACCGATTAGCGACCTCAGCACCCACGTTATCCTTGAGCGCGGCGACCTGCGCCTGCAGCCGCTGCGCTTTGGCCTCGCCAACGGCACGATCGCCGGCAGCCTGCATCTGCAGGGCGATAAAAAGCCGCTGCAGGGCACCGCTAACCTGCAGGCCAGACGCCTGAAGCTCAAGGCGCTGATGCCGAACGTGGAGATGATGCAGAAGACCCTCGGCGAGATGAACGGCGATATGCAGCTGCGCGGCACCGGTAACTCGGTGGCGGCGCTGCTGGGCAACAGCAACGGCAATATCAAGCTGCTGATGAACGATGGCCTGATTAGCCGAAACCTGATGGAAATTCTGGGGCTGAACGTCGGTAACTATCTTATCGGGCAGATCTTTGGCGACGATGAGGTGCGGGTAAACTGCGCGGCGGCCAACGTTGACGTGGTTAACGGCGTCGCGCGGCCGCAGATCTTTGCCTTTGATACCGAAAATGCGCTGATTAACGTCACCGGGACCGCCAGCTTCGCCTCGGAGCAGCTCGACTTAACCATCGACCCCGAAAGCAAGGGGCTGCGCATTATTACCCTGCGCTCGCCGCTGTACGTGCGCGGCACGTTTAAATCCCCGAACGCCGGAGTGAAGGTGGGGCCGCTGATCGCCCGCGGTGCGGTAGCGGCCGCGCTGGCAACGCTGGTCACCCCGGCTGCGGCGCTGCTGGCGCTGGTATCGCCGGCGGAGGGCGAAGCCAACCAGTGTCAGACGATTTTATCGCAGATGAAAAAGTAGATTCGGAGAAGAGCTGCCCGGCGCGGCGCGCCGGGCAGCAAAGGATTACAGCGACTGGTGGCGAGTTTCGTGGGTCAGCAGCAGCGCAATCAGCGTCAGCGCGGCCATCGACGCCAGGTAGAGTCCTACCGCCGTCAGGCCGTAGTTGCCCTGCAGCCAGGCGGCAATATACGGCGCGACGGAAGCGCCAAGAATCGACGAGACGTTATAAGAGAACGATGCGCCGGTGTAGCGTACTTCCGTCGGGAACAGCTCCGGCAGCAGGGCGCCCATCGGACCGAAGGTCAGCCCCATCAGGCTCAATCCGAGCAGCAGAAACGCGAAGACCAGCACCGGCTGACCGGAACCCAGCAGCGGTTTAAAGGCGAACAGGGCAAAGAGAATAATCATTGAGGTAATGACGATCATGCTCTTACGACGGCCAAACGCGTCCGCCAGCAGGCCGGCAATCGGCACCATCACGCCAAAGCCAATCACCGCCATCATCAGCATCCACAGCACTTCATTACGCGGCAGACCGAGGCCCACTGGCGCAGCGCCGGTGCTGAAGGTCATGGAGTAGACGGTCATGATATAGAACAGGGTATAGGTGGCCAGCATGATGAAGGTGCCGAGCACGGTCACCCGCACGTGCTTAGTCAGCAGCGTCCCCAGCGGGATTTTAACCTGTTTCTTCGCCGCGGCGATTTTGGCAAAGACCGGCGTTTCATGCAGCGAAACGCGGACGTAAAGCCCGATAATCACCAGCACGGCGGAGAAGATAAACGGCACGCGCCAGCCCCATTCCATAAACTGCTGGTCGGTCAGCAGCCAGGAGAGCAGCAGGAAGGTGCCGTTAGCGAAGAAGAAGCCGATCGGCGCGCCCAGCTGCGGGAAGGAGCCGTACAGCGCGCGTTTACGCGGCGGGGCGTTCTCGGTGGCCAGCAGGGCTGCGCCGCCCCATTCACCGCCAAGGCCAAGCCCCTGACCAAAGCGCGCCAGCGCCAGCAGCATCGGAGCCAGAATGCCAATGCTCTCATAGCCGGGCAGCAGGCCGATCACCACGGTAGAGATCCCCATGGTCAGCAGCGAGGCGACCAGCGTCACCTTACGACCGACGCGATCGCCGAAGTGGCCGAACAGCGCTGAGCCAATCGGACGCGCGACGAAGGCAATGGCGAAGGTTGCCAGCGACTGCAGCGTCGCGGCGGCCGGGTCGCCCTGCGGGAAGAAGATATGCGGAAACACGATAACCGCGGCGGTGGCGTAGATGTAGAAGTCGAAGAACTCAATGGCGGTGCCGATGAGTGAGGCAACGACGACCTTATTGCGCGAGTTAACCGGTGCGGTTTCCTGCGCCTTGTCGAGCGTGGTGGCTGTGGCTTGCATAGATCTTTCTTATTTTTAGCGAACGAAAAGCCATATAGCCACAGCAAAAGCGACATTTCAATCTGTAACAAGGGGCGGGAGAGGCCAAAAAACGGGCAAAAAGCGGATAATTTTTGTGCCTGAAAAATAACTTCTATGAAATGCTTCACATAAATAAAATAATGGCAGATAAAACCAGGTTTAGGTTAAATAAAAGTTACACGTTGGATTTATCTGCTGAAATGATGGATCGGGCTGAATGATACCTCTCCGTTCAGCCCGATACGGCATCAATCGTGGGTTTTCCCCGGCATCCGGCGGTCGTCTTTATACTCGGCGGTGGCAATCCACGCCGCGCAGAACAGGGTCAGGCGCGCGAAGAAATAGAAAAAGGCCATCAGCCCTAAAACGGAGCCAAACGCGGCGCCCGACGGCGACTTCACCAGCGCCGGCAGCGTCCAGGTCATGACGATTTTAATCACCTCAAAGCCGATTGCCGCAATCATCGTGCCGCGTATCAGCGCTTTGCGCCGCGGACGGTGGCGCGGCAGGCGCCAGAAGATCCAGAAAAACAGCAGGTAGTTGGCGAAAATCGAGATCGCCAGGCCAATCAGCCGCCAGGCCGGTTTTAGCCACTCAATATTGTCGAGATACAGCGCGGAGATGATGGTCTGCTGCGCGGCGCCGGCAATAGAGGTAATGGAGAGGGTAATAATCAGGGCGACCAGCAGGCCAATCAGTGAAATAAAGTCGCGGAAGTATTTTACCCAGATCTTTTCCTGATCCTGCGGCGTACGTTCCCAGACGTCGCGGGACTGGGCGCGGATGGCTTCCCGCAGGTTGCCCATCCAGTTAATGCCGGAATAAAGCGCGACCAGCAGCCCAACCAGGCCGACGGTGGTGCGCTGCTGAACCGCGGTATTAATGGTGTTCTTCAGCGTCGCCGCCAGCGTCGGATCGCTGACGTTGAGCAGGATTTTATCGAAGATGTCCTGCAGCAGCGTCGGATGCCAGGTGAGGATAAAGCCGGCGGCGGCGAAGGAGACCATCAGTATCGGGATCATCGACAGAAACGAGAAGTAGGTGATGGCCGCGCCGAACTGATTACCCAGGCGGTCGTTAAAGCGCTCTGCCGCACGGATCAGGTGCGCAATAATCGGATTTCGCTGGACCTTTTCCGCCGTCCCGGTCACGCTTTTCAGCGCCTGGTTCGCTTTCTGTCCCACGGCGGATTCGTTGATGGCGGCCAGCGTGCTTTTACTCTTTTCCGGCTGCTGGCCCGGATCCTGGGCCGGGCGTGTCGCGTCGTTTTCCGGTGTCATCAGTTATTTCTTCCTTTTTTTACAGCGAGATTCAGCAAAAATTATATACGCAAAACGCCGGTTGCGGCGGCGGAGCGGTAAACCCGCATCCTGACTCTGGCGAAACGGGCCCGCCGTGCACTAGTCGACGTAGCCCTTCATCACGCCACCCAGCCACTCCATAAACAGGTGGACGCGACGCGAAAGATTGCGCCGATGTGGGTAGATAAGCGAGACCGGCAGCGGTTCGGCGCGGTATTGCGGCAGAATTTCTATCAGCTCCCCGGTGCGCAGCGCTTCGCGAACGCCGGTGCGCGGAACCTGAATAATGCCCAGCCCGGCAAGGCAGGCGGCCTGATAGGTTTCGGTGCTATTGACGGTCAGTATGCCGCCGGTTTTTACCCAGCGCACGGCGCCGTCGCTGACGACCTCAAAACCCGCCGGGCGAACGCCAAGGGTGCTGGCATAGTGGATCAGGGCATGATCGCCGAGATCGTCAAGAGAGTGCGGATAGCCGAAGCGCGCCAGGTACTGCGGGCTGGCGCAGTTAATTTGCGTCAGCTTACCCAGCGGACGCGCGATCAGGCCGGAATCTTTCAGCGTACCGACGCGGACGACGCAATCAAAACCTTCGCGGATCACGTCAACCAGCCGGTCGCTGCTGCTCAGTTCAAGCTCGATCCCCGGATACTGCTGCAAAAAGGCCGGCAGCCGCGGAATGATCAGCTTTTTTGCCACGCCGACCGGCATATCTACCCGCAGTCGTCCGCTGATGCTGGAGGGATCGTGCTGGAATATGCCGTCCAGCTCCTCGAGGTTGCTCAAAAGGTCTTTGGCGCGCTCGTAGTAGACCATCCCGTCCTGAGTCAGCTGCACCCGGCGAGTAGTGCGGTGCAGAAGGCGCGCGCCGAGGTGGCTTTCCAGCGCCTGGATCTGGCGCGAAACGCTGCCTTTCGGCAGGCCCAGGGTGTCGGCGGCGCGGGAAAAGCTCTCCAGCTCCGCCACGCGAATGAACAGCTGCATTGCGTGAATTTTATCCATACCCGAGACCTATTGTTGTTGCCAGGGAAACAGTAAAACGTAATTTAGCGTATTTATTGTTTTTCTGTCAGCTAATAAGCTCTTTCACGATGCAAACGCAACTGATAAGGGGTTTCTGATGACACAACGTATTGCTTTAGTGACCGGCGGCAGCCGTGGATTGGGAAAAAACGCGGCGCTGAAGCTGGCGGCGAAGGGAACCGATATTATCCTCACCTACCACAGCAACCGCCAGGCGGCGCTGGAAGTTGTCGCTGAAATCGAACAAAAAGGAGTTAAAGCTGCGGCATTAGCGCTTAACGTCGCCGATACGTCGAGCTTCGAAAGCTTTGCTCTCGAGGTGAAGACGTTCCTTCAGCAGCGCTGGCAGCGCGGCACCTTTGATTATTTATTAAACAACGCCGGGATCGGCATCAACGTCGCCTTTGCACAGACCAGCGAGGCGCAGTTTGACGAGCTGATGAATATCCAGTTCAAAGGCCCGTTCTTTCTGACCCAGCGCCTGCTGCCGCTGCTGCAGGACGGCGGGCGGATCCTCAACGTCTCAAGCGGGCTGGCCCGTTTCGCGCTGCCGGGCTACGCCGCCTATGCGGCAATGAAAGGGGCAATGGAGGTACTGACCCGCTACCAGGCAAAAGAGCTGGGCGCGCGCGGGATCTCGGTGAACATTATTGCGCCGGGGGCCATCGAGACGGACTTTGGCGGCGGCGTGGTGCGCGATAATACGCAGGTAAACCAGCATATTGCGGCGCAAACGGCGCTGGGGCGGGTAGGGCTGCCGGACGATATCGGCGACGCGATAGCGGCGCTGCTGAGCGACGATCTGAAATGGATGAACGCCCAGCGGGTGGAGGTTTCCGGCGGGATGTTCCTGTAAGCGGCGAGGCCGCCGCGTCAATTGGCTCTGCAACGGACGCGGCGGCATATTCTGCTGCCGGCGGCGCTAGCCTGCCGCAGCGGCGGGCCGGTGATAATCGCGCGGCAGCAGGCCAAATAGCCAGTCGTTATGCCAGCGGCCGTTGAGCCAGTAGCATTCGCGCAGCTCGCCCTCCAGCAGAAAGCCGGTTTTCTGCAGCAGGCTTTTCGAAGCGATGTTGCCGGCGGTGACGGTGGCGGTCAGGCGACGGACGCCGCCTGCGGAAAAGGCAAAATCGCACAGCGCCTGCAGTGATTCGTAGCCGTAGCCTTTTCCCTGGGCCTGGGGAGTGAACAGAAACCCGACCTCAGCGCAGTCGTCCTCGTGGTGCCGGTAGCCGGTCATGCCGAGCGGCTCGTGGGTTTGTCGATCGCGGACGATCAGGCACAGCCAGTGCCTGGCGCCCGGCGTCCACGGCGACAGGCGCGAATCAAACGCTTCGCGGATCTCGGCGAGCGGGCGCGAATCGGCAATATAGAGCATCACCTGCGGATCGCGCTGCAGGGCTAAAAAGAAGGACCAGTCATCCAGCTGCAGCGGCGAGCAGCGCAGCCGTGGCGTAAGCAGTTCAGGCATAGATCGGAGTTCCTGCAAAGGTCGATAGCGTGACCATAGCAGGACATTCTCCGCCGGAATAGCACCTGGTTATAATGGCTCGCCGTAGAGGCCTATCAGCCGACGCACCACGCCGTTGGTCCAGCCGAAACCATCCTGCAGCGGGTATTCACCGCCGCCGCCCTCGTGCGGGACGCCGCTGGCAATATGGTACTTCTCAATCAACTTATGATGCTGCTTGTAGAAGTGGTTCACCGTTTGCAGCCAGCTTTGGGCTATCTCATCGCCGAGCGGGTCCTGGCCGTACATTTTAAAGCCCTGCACCGCCATCCACTGCAGCGGCGCCCAGCCGTTGGGCTTATCCCACTGTTCGCCGCTTTCATACTCGGTGGCCATAATGCCGCCAGGGGTCAGCAGGCGAGCCCGCACCGCGTCGGCAAGGCGATTCGCCTGTTCATGCGTCGCCATTCCGACGTACAGCGGCACGATACTGGCGGCCGAAAAGAGCGCCAGCTGCTCGCGGCGCCAGTCGTAGTCGCGGAAGCAGCCGCTGTCGTCATCCCACAAATAGCGGGTCACCGCCGCCCGACGGTCGCTGGCCTTCTGGCGAAACGCGGCTTCCGTTTCGCGATCGCCCTCAACGCCGGAGAGATTGGCGATGGTATTTTCGAGCTTGAACAGGAAGGCGTTCAAATCGATGGGGATAAACTGGGTGGTGCGAATACTCGCCAGACGGGTGATATCGCGCAGCCAGCGGCTGGAGTAGTCCCAGCCGGAGGCGGCGCCGGCGCGCAGGTCACGGTAAACCTCGTTGGGCGGGCGGCCGGAGTGCTTTGCCGTTTCGACATCTTCGCGCCAGGACTCGTCGCGCGGGGTGTCGCGATCGTCCCAGTAGCGGTTGAGCAGCGAGCCGTCCGGCATACGCACCGCGTGGCGATAGGCCTGGTTCGGGATCAGCGACTCGGCGCCATCCATCCAGAAGCGGTACTCCATTTTCAGGTGCTCAAGGTAGCGGCGAGCGCCGCGCACGCCGTCCTCTTCAAACAGCTCAACCATCAGGGCGAAAACCGGCGGCTGTGAACGGCTGAGGTAGTAGGTGCGATTGCCGTTAGGGATATGACCGTAGGTTTCAATCATCCACGCGAAGTTGTCCGCCATGCACTTCAGCAGGTCCTCGCGGCCGCTCTCCGCCAGCCCCAGCATCGTGAAGTAGGAGTCCCAGTAGTAGGTCTCGCTAAAGCGGCCGCCGGGCACAATATACGACTGCGGCAGCGCCAGCAGCGACGACCACGGGATATGATCCTGCGGCTCGCGGGTAAGGATCGGCCAGAGGTGATCGATATGCTCTTTCAGGGATCGCTTAGGATCGGAAACGTAATCTTCCGCGCGATGATCCGGTAGCCAGAAGTGATCCTCGACGAACTGCCGCAGATCGAACCCTGGGGTGCGCCTCACCCGCCGGTAGTGGATTAAAATATCCAGCGGGTCCTGCTTTGGCGCACAGTCGGGGAAGGTTTTGCTGTCGGCGAAAATGCGCGATTTTTGCACGTGGGCGAACAGCTCCAGGTAGCGATCGGCCGGGGTCAGGGCGTCAGACGCCGGCAGCCCCTCGATAATTTCTGGCTCCGGTTCGGCGTCGAACATTTCGTCCAGTTTTAACTCATACGGATCGGCTTCGTAGCGCAGATCGACGTCGATCTTTAACTCATCGCTATTATCGTTGCGTAATGTCTGGCTGGACATAGTGATACGGACCTCCGGATCGCGTCGCTAAATGGCGCCGGATATTCCCGGCATGGCTTTTAAGCTTAGTCATTCGCTTCGGTTTTCGTGGGGGAAACTGTGCGTCAGGTCACGCTTCTGTGCAAATACCTGAAGCCGGAATTTTTATTACTAATTGATTTATATCGTTAATTTATGAACGAGTGCTCTGAATCGCGTGGAAAAATTCAGAGCAATCGTTTTGCAACAAAATCTTATTTTATGGCGCAGGCGCGGGATTACTCCCACGCCGCTTCCAGCATCTCCAGCAGCTGTTCGCTGCTTAGCGTGACCGGGTTGGCTTTCATCGACGACGAGCCGCTGGCGGCCAGCGCGGCGGGCTCAAGCGCCCGATGCGCCACGCCCAGATCGTTGAGATTGCCGAGCCCGGCGCCGCGGCTCCATTCGTGCAGGCTCTCCCAGGCGGTATCCGGATGCACGTTGAGCCCGTCGGCCAGCCAGCGGCGCACGTCGTTAAAGCGCTCGCGCAGGGCTTCATCGGTGACCAGCGATTCGTTAAGCGCGAGGCCGAAGGGCAGCAGGCAGCCGCACAGCGCGCCGTGGGAGGCGTTGCTCAGGCCGCCCAGCGGCCCCGCCAGGCCGTGAACAACGCCGAGACCGGCATTGGCCAGCGCCAGGCCGCCGCACAGGCTGGCCCACGCCATTTCATCGCGACTCTGCGGGCACTCTTTTGTCATTAGCGTTTTCAGCGCCTTGATGCCGCGCGGGATCGCCTCCCGGCACAGGGCGTCGGTAAACGGGTTGGCCCGGGTGCACAGCCAGGGTTCGATAAGCTGGGCGATCGCATCGAGGCCGGAGCCCAGGGTTACCGCCCGCGGCGCGTTGTCGGTGAGCGCCGGGTCAACGATCGCCAGGTCCGGCAGCATCCGGTCATCGCGCAGGCTGACCTTACGCTGCTGCTGCACGACGTTAATCACCGCGTTTTTCGTCACCTCGGCGCCGGTGCCGGAGGTGGTGGGGATAGCGACAAAGGGCAGCGGATGCGCTTCCAGCACCCGGCCGCTGCCGACCACTTCCAGATACTCGATAACCTCCCCGGATGCCGGCACCAGCGCGGCGATGGCCTTCCCGGCGTCGATCACCGCGCCGCCCCCGAGGCTTACCACCGCCCCGACGCCCCTTTCGCGCGCCAGGCGTACACCCTGCTCGATCGCCTGCAGGTCGGGCTCATGGGCGATGGAGAGGGTCGTCACCTCCAGCGCGTGGGCGCGAAGTTCGGCCAGCAGAAAGTCGGCCCGCTGCGGGCTGGCGCCGTGTACCAGCAGCACCTTGTCGCTGCGCTGGGCCAGCCAGGGCGCAGCGCTCGGCGCCAGGCCGCGACCAAAACGAATATTTCCCGGGGTTAAAACGTTAAAGGGGGTCAGCATCACGGGCTCCTGTATCGGCAAAAAAGGCAAGCATCCACTATAACCTAAATTATTCGCGTTGCAGGAAGGCGGCAGCGCAGGTAAGTGACCGGGACGCAGCGTGAAGCATGACGAGTATCGACACATTATCCGACGGGCTACTCTTTGTTGGCTGTACTCGCGTAGCCGATGGAGTATGGTGAATAAAACGTCTCTTTAGTTAAGGAATCCCTGACAATGCTAACAATATTGGGTAAACGCTCATCAATTAACGTCCGTAAAGTGCTGTGGACCTGCGAAGAAGCGGGCCTTGAGTATCAGCAGGAGGATTACGGCAGCGGATTTCAGCCGATTGATACCGCGGAGTTCCGCGCGCTGAATCCGAACGCCCTGGTGCCGGTTCTGCTGGATGATGACTTTGTGCTGTGGGAATCGAACAGTATCTGCCGCTACCTGGCGCGTAAGGCCGGACGGGAGGATCTGCTGCCCGTTGCGCCGCAGGCGGCGGCCGAGGTTGAGCACTGGATGGACTGGCAGGCAACGGAGTTTAACAACGCCTGGCGCTATGCGTTTATGGGGCTGGTGCGCAAGGACCCGCGCTTTCAGGACCCGGCGGCGCTGAAAGAGAGCATTGCCAGCTGGACCCGCTGCGTGCAGATAGTGGACCAGCAGCTTCAGCAAACCGGCGGCTGGCTGGCCGGCGGTCGGTTTACGCTGGCGGATATCGTCCTTGGGCTGTCGGTCCATCGCTGGAAAATGACGCCTTTTGCCCATCCGGAGATGCCGGCCGTCGAACGCTGGTATATGGCGCTCAACCAGCGCCCGGCGTTTATGCGCCACGGCAACAACGGCATGGCGTGACGGCAGGATAAAAAAACGTCCAGCTTTACAGCGCCGCGGACGTTAAATTCAGCCTATTCGCTTTGCAATCACCGACCACTGCCGTTACGATCTGCGTCCCTTTTTTATCCACCCGGTAGCGCGTACGGCAGGAAGGTATGGTTTGAGCAGGCGGTTTAGCCCTGTGTTGCTGGCGTCTGTGCTGCTTGTCGGATGCTCCGGAACGCTTTCGCAAATGAGTGTCCCTTCTGACGAAACCAGTCAGGTAGGGCAAAACGGGCATCGGCTCTCCGTCGATACCTTCGTCAACCACTATATGCAGAGCAAGCAGGTGAGCGGCGTGGTGGTGGCGATTATCCGTCATAACGGCCCGGCGGAATTTCACTGCTACGGCGTGACCGATGCCAAAAATCGCTACCCGATTACCCCGGATACGCTCTTTGCCCTCGGCTCGCTGAGCAAAGGGGTTACCGCCGAGGCGATCACCCTGCTGGTCAATGAGGGGCGGCTGCACTGGGACGATACGCTCGCCATGCTGCTGCCGCCGGAGACCCGGCTGAGCGCAGACGCCAAAAACATCACGCTCCTGCAGCTGGTGACGCACACCTCCGGACTGCCGCGCCAGCCAATGAACCTGCTGTCGCTGGAGCATCTGCTGGCCTACCTGAGCGATGGGGAAAACTTCTATCACGAGCTCGACGGCGACGGCGCGCTGGGCTATCTCAGCACCTTCAACGCGCCGCTGGTGCGCGAGCCTGAGTACTCCAATCTCGGCTACGCCATTCTCGGCTACATCCTCAAATATCAGACCGGAGAATCGGTTGAGGCGCTGGCGTCGCGGATGATTTTCCAGCCGCTGGCCCTGCATAACACCAGCTTCGTGCCGTCAACGCTGCGAGGATACTCCCGGCGCGCCCTCGGGCATGCGGGGGATCAGCCGAAATTTAAAACCCGCGGTGCGCTGACGCCGGACTGGCAGTTCAGCAACAATATGGTGGGGGCGGCAAACCTGTACAGCGACGCCCGCGACCTCATCGCTTACGCCCGCGCCCACTTTTCACCGACCGGCAATCCGGCGCTGGATAAAGCCTTCACCGACGTTGTCCACGACTACTATCCGCGGCAGACGGAGGCGGCGAATATTGCCTGGGTGACCGATACGATCGGCGGGCAGAAGATTACCTATCAGGTGGGCTACATCGGCGGCTATTCCAGCTATATCGGCTTTGATAAAGCGAATCAGAATGCGGTGGTGGTGCTGCAAAATAGCTTTAACTGGAGTAACTACATCGGGCATGCGATTTTGCAAAATCAGGCGGCGGGAACTGCGCCATGAGGCGTTGAAAAAAGCCCCGTGAGTACGGGGCCTTGACGTTTAGCGCATGGTCACGAACTCTTCCGCGGCGGTCGGGTGGATCGCCACGGTGTTGTCGAAGTCCTTCTTGGTGGCGCCCATCTTCAGCGCGACCGCAAAGCCCTGCAGCATTTCATCCATGCCGAAGCCGATGCCGTGAATACCGACAATCTTCTCTTCCGGACCGACGCAGACCAGCTTCATGCGGCACGGCTGGCGGTGCGAGGTGACGGCGGTATACATCGCGGTAAAGGACGATTTATAGACCTTCACCGCCTCGTCGCCGTACTGCTCGCGAGCCTGCGGCTCGGTTAAGCCGACGGTGCCGATTGGCGGGTGGCTGAAGACCACGGTCGGGATGTTGCTGTAGTCCAGATGCTCTTCCGGCTTGTTGTTGAACAGACGCTCGGAGAGACGGCGGCCGGCGGCAACGGCGACCGGCGTCAGCTCGACCGCGCCGGTGTTATCGCCCACCGCGTAGATCCCCGGCACGCTGGTGTTCTGGAACTTATCCACGACGATATAGCCTTTGTCGTTGGTTTCCACCCCGGTGGCCTTGAGGTTGAAGTTATCGGTCTCCGGCTGGCGGCCGATGGCCCAAATCAGGCAATCGACGGTCTGGCTGCGGCCATCTTCGAGGGTCAGGGTCAGGCTGCCGTCGGCGTTTTTCACCACCGACTGCGGAATGGCGTTGGTATGCAGCTGCGGGCCTTCGGCGTTCATCACCTCAACCAGCGTCTCGACAATCAGCGGATCGAAGCTGCGCAGCGGCGCGTGCTTGCGCACGAACAGATGCGTCTCGGCGCCGAGACCGTTAATCACTCCCGCCAGCTCAACGGCGATATAGCCCGCGCCGACAACCGCCACGCGCTTCGGCAGCGCCGGCAGCTCGAAGAAGCCGTTGGAGTCGATGCCGTACTCTACGCCCGGAATTGACGGGTGGCTCGGACGGCCGCCGGTGGCGATGAGGATATGATCGGCGGTCAGGGTTTCGCCGTTGACTTCCACCGTTTTGGCGTCAATAAAGCGGGCGAAGCCCTTAATCACGTCGACCTTATTTTTACCCAGCACGTTGTCGTAGGAGGTATGAATGCGGTCGATGTAGGCGCTGCGGCTGGCAACCAGTCGGTCCCAGTCGAAGTGGTTAATGGTGGTATCGAAACCGTAGTCCGGGCCGTACAGGTGAATCGCTTCGCGGATCTGCGCCGCGTGCCACATTATTTTCTTCGGTACACAGCCGACGTTAACGCAGGTGCCGCCCAGATCTTTCGCTTCAATCAGGGCGCACTTCTGGCCGTACATCGCCGCGCGGTTGATGGAGGCAATGCCGCCGCTGCCGCCGCCGATAGCAATGTAGTCATAATGTTTGCTCATGAGTCATATCCTTAATATCTGAATGCTGCGATTGTATACCGTAAATCAATAGGTTCCGCCGATGACTGCGATTACTCCGGGACGATCCAGCTGACCGTTGCGTGCCCGATGCCGGTCGGAACCAGCTTTTTGTGCAGCCACGGCAGAACGTTGTTCATCTGCTGTTCCAGCTTCCACGGCGGGTTGATCACGATCATCCCCGACGCGGTCATGCCGCGCTGGTCGCTGTCCGGGCGCACGGCAAGCTCAATCTGCATGATTTTACGAATACCGGTTGCTTCTAACTCCTTGATCATGCGCTTAATCTGCGCACGAAGGACCACCGGATACCACAGCGCATAGGTGCCGGTCGCGAAGCGCTTGTAGCCTTCATGAATGCCGGTCACCACCGCCTGGTAATCGCTTTTAATTTCGTACGGCGGGTCAATCAGAATCAGACCGCGACGGGAGGCGGGCGGCAGCTTTGCCTTCAGCTGCTGATAGCCATCGGATTTTTCTACGCGCGCGCGCTCGTCTTTCTGGAACTCCGAGCGCAGCAGCGGGAAGTCGCTCGGGTGCAGCTCGGTCAGCTGCAGGCTGTCCTGCTCGCGCAGCAGCTGGCGGGCAACCAGCGGGGAGCCAGGGTAGTAGCGCAGCTGGCCGCTACGGTTGAAGTGCTGAACCACGGAGATATACGGCTCCAGCTCGGCCGGCAGGTCATCCTGCTGCCAGATGCGGGCGATGCCTTCCATGTACTCACCGGTACGCTCGGCGTGCTCGCTGCTCAGATGGTAGCGACCTGCGCCGGCGTGGGTGTCCAGATAGAGAAACGGCTTCTCTTTCTCTTTCAGCGATTCAATGATCAGACTCTGAACGGTGTGTTTGAGGACGTCGGCGTGGTTGCCTGCGTGAAAGCTGTGGCGATAACTGAGCATGGATGCAGAGATTCCGGGAATTAAACAAGATAACCGATAGTTTACCGCAGATCCGTGCGGATTACCGCTGTAGCGCCGTGCTGTTTCAATTGTGGCAAAAGCGTTGCAAAACATAACGGTGTCATAAAAGCGTCAAACGGTCGCGCTAGCGTCGCGTGCAGGCAAGGTAATCGTTTGAATAAAAGGAAAAATAATGAAACTGCAAATCACACTTCTGACGTCGGCGCTGATCCTGGCGCTGCCGGCGCTGGCTAAAGACCTTCCGCTCAATCAGGCCGCGGCGATCGCCGCCAGCGTGACGCCTGCGGCCGCCGGTCCGGCGTTTGACGCGCTGGAAAGCCAGACGCTGGCGGCGCTACGCCAGGCGCTGAAAGGGGATGCCGCAACCCTCACCCGCGACCAGCTGGAGCACGCAAAACAGAATAAAACCCAGGCGGATAAAGCCTGGCTTAAGGCCAGCGGCTACGATTTTCAGGCTAAAGAGAACCAGCAGGTGGGGATTGCGCTGCTCTCGGCGTTCAGCAAGCTCCCGGATCCGGTGGTGAAAGATAACCTCGCCACCGTCACCGCCATTAACCGCGATGCCACCCAGGCTACCCGCCAGCAGGCGCTGGCCGATGCCGAGGGGATAAGCTATCTCTACTTCCTCAGCGATGCGATGGGGCCCCGGCTGGGCAAAGCGTTCCTTGCGGCCTACGACAAAGGCGAGCTGGGTAAAGCGGCGGCACTGATTAAGGCCAGCGAAGTCAGCACCGGCGCGGCGAAAAAGCACTTCAATAACCCGCGTCCGTTCCTGATTCAGGGCAACACCATCCACCTGGTGCCGGATGACGTGGTGGTGAAGGATGGCAAGCCTTACACCGCCGACGGCGGCTCGTTCCCCAGCGGGCACACCAATACCGGCTATACCGATGCCCTGCTGATGGCCGAAATGATCCCGGAGCGCTTCGATGCGCTGGTGACCCGCGGCGCGCGCTACGGCTACTCGCGTATTGTGCTCGGCGTGCACTATCCGCTGGACGTGATGGGCTCGCGGATGGTGGCGCAGCGTAACGTCGCCCACTATCTGAACGATGCAAAATACCGCGCGCTGTTCAACGAGGCGCGCGACCAGCTGCGCGCCGCGCTGGAGAAAGAGTGCGGCACTTCGCTTGCCGAATGCGCGAAAACTGCCGGCAAGGACGATCCGTACCGCGACCCGGCCATGCACGCCTTTTATCGCTTCACTATGACCTACGATCTGCCGCAGCAGAAGGGCGAGAAGCCGGCCCTGAAGGTACCGGAAGGGGCCGAGGTGCTGCTGGAGGCCGCCTTGCCGCATCTTTCCGCCGCGCAGCGTCGGGCGCTGATGGTGAAAAGCGCGCTACCGGCCGGCTATCCGCTGTCGGGAGAGACCGCCGACCAGCAGTTCTGGCAGCGCCTCAACCTGCCTGCCGCCTGGCAGATGGCGCAGAAGGCGCATTAATCTCACCCAGCCCGGCGAAGCAGCGCGCCCGCCGGGATTTTGCTCAACGGCCGGGCTTATTGCAGCAATACCCGGCTCTGCGCATCGCACGACATTGAAATTCACCCAACTATCCCCCATTCTAGATCTCATGCTAAAGCGCCGGAACGCGCGCTTCATTTCCCCTTTTCAACAGGACTGCGCATATGACCAATCCATTACTGACGCCTTTTTCGTTGCCGCCTTTTTCTGCAATCAAGCCGGAGCATGTGGTGCCTGCGGTCACCAAAGCGCTGGACGATTGCCGGGCAGCGGTAGAGAGCGTCGTGGCGCAGGGCGCGCCCTATAGCTGGGAGACGCTGTGCCAGCCGCTGGCGGAAGTTGACGACGTGCTGGGGCGTATTTTTTCTCCCGTCAGCCATCTGAACTCGGTAAAAAATAGTCCGGAGCTGCGTGAAGCCTACGAACAAACCCTGCCGCTGCTGTCGGAATACAGCACCTGGGTGGGCCAGAACGAAGGCCTGTACCAGGCGTATCGCGACCTGCGCGACGGCGACCACTACGCCACCCTGAACACCGCCCAGAAAAAAGCGGTGGATAACGCGCTGCGTGATTTTGAACTCTCCGGTATTGGCCTGGCAAAAGAGCAGCAGAAGCGCTACGGCGAAATTGCCGCGCGCCTCTCCGAGCTGGGTAACCAGTACAGCAACAACGTGCTCGACGCCACCATGGGCTGGAGCAAGCTGGTCACCGATGAAGCCGAGCTCTCCGGGATGCCGGAGAGCGCGCTGGCCGCGGCTCAGGCCCAGGCGCAGGCTAAAGAGCAGGAAGGCTATCTGCTGACCCTTGATATCCCGAGCTACCTGCCGGTGATGACCTACTGCGACAACCAGGCGCTGCGCGAAGAGCTCTATCGCGCCTACTCCACTCGCGCTTCTGACCAGGGGCCGAACGCCGGTAAATGGGACAACAGCCCGGTGATGGCCGAGATCCTCGCCCTGCGCCACGAGCTGGCGCAGCTGCTGGGCTTTGACAGCTACGCGTCAAAATCGCTGTCGACCAAAATGGCGGAAAACCCGCAGCAGGTGCTCGACTTCCTGACCGACTTGGCGAAGCGCGCCCGTCCGCAGGGGGAGAAAGAGCTGGCCCAGCTGCGCGCCTTCGCCAAAGCGGAGTTTGGCATTGATGAGCTGCAGCCGTGGGATATCGCTTACTACAGCGAAAAACAGAAGCAGCATCTCTACAGCATCAGCGATGAGCAGCTGCGCCCCTATTTCCCGGAAAACAGAGCCGTTAACGGCCTGTTCGAAGTGGTTAAACGCATTTACGGCATCAGCGCAAAAGAGCGCACCGATGTTGACGTCTGGCACCCGGAAGTGCGCTTCTTCGAGCTGTATGACGAAAAAGGCGAACTGCGCGGCAGCTTCTATCTCGATCTCTATGCGCGCGAGCACAAGCGCGGCGGCGCGTGGATGGACGACTGCGTCGGCCAGATGCGCAAGCTGGACGGTTCACTGCAGAAACCGGTGGCCTACCTGACCTGCAACTTTAACCGTCCGGTTAGCGGCAAGCCGGCGCTGTTTACCCATGATGAAGTGATCACTCTGTTCCACGAATTTGGCCACGGCCTGCACCACATGCTGACCTGCATCGATACCCCGGGCGTGTCCGGCATCAGCGGCGTGCCGTGGGACGCGGTTGAGCTGCCGAGCCAGTTCATGGAGAACTGGTGCTGGGAGCCGGAGGCGCTGGCGTTTATCTCCGGCCACTACGAGACCGGCGAACCGCTGCCGCAGGCGCTGCTGGAAAAAATGCTCGCCGCGAAGAATTACCAGGCCGCGCTGTTTATTCTGCGCCAGCTGGAGTTCGGCCTGTTCGACTTCCGTCTGCATGCGGAGTATCAGCCGGAGCAAGGGGCGAAAATCCTCGAGACGCTGGCGGAGATCAAAAAGCAGGTCGCCGTGGTGCCTGGCCCGTCGTGGGGTCGCTTCCCGCACGCCTTCAGCCACATTTTTGCCGGCGGCTACGCGGCGGGCTACTACAGCTACCTGTGGGCCGACGTGCTGGCGGCGGATGCCTTCTCCCGCTTTGAGGAAGAGGGGATTTTCAACCGCGAAACCGGCCAGTCGTTCCTCGATAACATCCTGAGTCGCGGCGGTTCTGAAGAGCCGATGATCCTCTTCAAACGCTTCCGTGGCCGTGAGCCGCAGCTGGACGCGATGCTGGATCACTACGGGATTAAGGGCTAATTTACCCGTCATACTTCAGGCTGCCTCTGCGGCAACTGCACTCACTCACCCCGGGAACCTACGCTGCGTTCGTTGCCGGGGATTTGTTCCCTTGTTGTCCTGAGGCAACGCGAATTATTTAGGGTAAAGCGGAAGTGAAAATCTGCTTAATTGATGAAACGGGCGCCGGAGACGGCGCCTTATCTGTTCTTGCCGCCCGCTGGGGGCTGGAGCATGACGAAGACAACCTGATGGCGCTGGCGATGACGCCGGAGCATCTGGAATTGCGTAAGCGCGACGAGCCGAAGCTTGGCGGCATCTTCGTTGATTTTGTCGGCGGGGCGATGGCCCATCGGCGTAAGTTCGGCGGCGGACGCGGCGAGGCGGTAGCCAAAGCGGTGGGCGTCAAGGGCGACTATCTGCCGGAGGTGGTGGACGCCACGGCGGGGCTGGGGCGCGACGCGTTTGTGCTCGCCAGCGTAGGCTGCCGCGTGCGGATGCTGGAGCGTAACCCGGTGGTGGCGGCGCTGCTTGATGATGGCCTGGCCCGCGGCTATGCCGACCCGGAAATTGGCCCGTGGCTGCAGCAGCGTCTGCAGCTTATTCACGCCTCGAGCCTGACGGCGCTGAGCGATATTGCCCCGCGACCGCAGGTGGTCTATCTCGACCCGATGTTCCCGCACAAGCAGAAAAGCGCGCTGGTGAAAAAAGAGATGCGCGTCTTTCAGTCGCTGGTGGGGCCGGATTTAGACGCCGACGGCCTGCTCGAGCCGGCGCGCCTGCTGGCGACTAAACGGGTGGTGGTCAAACGGCCTGACTACGCGCCGCCGCTGGCGGATGTCGCCACGCCAAACGCGGTGGTCACCAAGGGCCATCGGTTTGATATTTACGCCGGCACGGCGGAATAACCCCTTCTCGCCGAATATCCCGCACGGTAGCGCAACGCGCCTTATCCGGCTACGTAGCCTGTAGCCCGGATAAGCATCGCGCGGCCCAGGCGCCGAAATCCAGACAGGTGACGTAGTTTTCCTGACGATAGGGCAGCGGCGCCTCTTCCAGCAGGCTGGCCGCCGCTATTTGCCGTCGGCGGGGGTATTGATCATGCGGTTGAGCCACGGCACCAGAATCGCCATCACGATCGTCACCGCCAGGGTCACCAGGCCAATCTTGCCGAACACGTCTGTGTAGATAGGCAGGGTCTGCAGCGGGTCGGTGATATTTTCCGGCACCGCGGTGAAGGTCGCCACGTATCCCCCCATCAGGAAGGCTGCCGCCTGCGTCAGGAACCACATCCCGAGGATAAAGCCCATCAGCTGCTGGGGAACCAGCGCGGCGACCATCGCCAGGCCGAGTGCGCTAATCAGCAGCTCGCCAAGGCTCTGGAACAGATAGACCAGCACGATAAACCACGGCGAGGTGAGCCCCTGGGCATCGGCAAACCAGATACCGGCGGCGGCGGCGGTCAGGAAGCCCAGCGAACATAAAAACATCCCAAGGGTAAACTTCATCGGCATGGTCAGGTCCCGACCTTTGTTGCCGAGGCGAGTGTAGATTGCCGCCAGTATTGGGCTGGCGACCACGACCCAGAACGGATTCAGCGCCTGGAAGCTGACCGGGTTAATGGTGATGCCAAGGATTTGGTGGTGCACGTTGTTGATGGCAAAAAAGTTGAGCGACGTGGGCATTTGCGCGTACAGGATGTAGAACAGCACCGCTTCCAGCATCAGGATAAAGGCGACAAACATCTTGTTGCGGCCGGTTTTATCCAGCTTAAAGGCCTCGCGAAAGAAGAAAATAATCACCACGATAGAGAGGACGATCAGCACCAGGTTGGCGATTTTTACGTTATGCATGAGCCAGGCGCAGAGGAAAATCATCGCTACCGTACCGACCAGCACGTACAGCAGGTTGCGCAGCACCAGCGGCCGATGGTCAGGCTCCGAACCGATATCTTTGACCATCCCACGGCAGGCGAAGTAGACCAGCAGAGCGATAATCAGCCCCGCCCCGCACAGGTTGTAGGTGACGGCGTAGCCGAACTTCTCGGCAATCACCGGCGCCAGCGATAGTGACAGCAGGGAGCCGATGTTAATCGACATGTAAAACAGGGTGAATGCCCCGTCGAGGCGGGCGTCCTCCGGGGGATAGCACTTTGACAGCAGGCTGGCGGGGTTGGCCTTAAACAGTCCGTTCCCGACGGCGATAGTGCCCAGAGCGATAAAAATGAGATCGGGTTTCAGGAGCGACAGCCCGGTCATGAAATAGCCGAGCGCCAGCACAATCGCCCCCAGCACCAGCGTTCGTTTGGTGCCCAGCAGGTGGTCGCCGACGTAGCCGCCGATGGAGATCAGGCCGTAGACCAGCGCCGCAAATGCGCCGAAGGTAATAAACGCCTGTTCCTGAGAGAATCCGAGCTGTTTAACAAAGAAAACCGCCAGGATGCCCTGGACGCCGTAATAGCCAAATCGCTCCCATAACTCTACAAAAAAGATCATGAAGAACGGCCGCGGTTGCTGCAGCAGGCCCGTAGGTGCAGTTGTTTTCATATTCCTTCGCCTTTTAGTGCTATCCCAAAAAAGTATGAACGCGTATGCCAGAACGCGCTGAAAAAGTATGATGGCGCGCTATGCTGCGGCCATTGGCTTAATGATTAGATTATTATATAGATTTTTTTTCTTATAATTGGTCGATCACACTAACTGATATTAAATGTGTGGGTTGATATCCTGCTTATGTCTCTCTGCGGGCGATAACGGTTCGTTTGGGATCGTCGGGATAATAGCGGGCGGTCGATGGCGGCGCGGACGGGAAAAGAAACGCCCGCATAAGCGGGCGCAGACAGGCTGATGCTGAGAAAGGCGAAAGCCTTATTCGTCTTCTTCGTCGCGCAGCGGGACAATCAGCATATCGACATGTACGGTGTTGATCAGCTGGCGTGCGGAGGACATCAGCTTGCTCCAGAAGTCCTGATGGTGGCCGCAGACGACCAGGTCCATATCGTATTTTTTAATGGCATCAACCAGCACCTGGCCGAGATCGCCGCTGCCGCTCAGGGTTTCCGTAATCGGATAGCCCGCGTTGCCGGAGAGTTCGCTCAGCGCGTGGTGGGTCTCTTCAGAAATGCGTTTCTGCATGTCGCCCAGATTGACGTCGATAAGACCGGTGTAGAGGTCGGAGTAATTCACATCGACGTGGATCAGGGAAACCTTGGCATTGTAGGGACGTGCCATAGAAACGGCTTTCTCTACCAGCACTTTGCTTTCCGGGGAGAGGTCTACTGCAATAAGAATATGTTTGTAAGCCATAGTGTTACTCCTTCCATAAGTTGTCGATGACCGTTGGACCAGACAGCTAGCGCTGCCGCTTCGCCCGCGTCCTGCGTGCTAATTCGCGGGGGTTCAGTCCGTTAAGGACTTAATTGTAGAAGATATTTCTACCTTATAGCGCCCCTCGCGCGCCGTCAATGCGCCTGGTTCACCAAATAGTTAAACAAATATATCCGTCTTATGTATTGATAACGATTAACCTTGTGGTAAAAAAATTAACGGATCTCCTACACTATTTAATGAGCCGATCGAATAAATAAACGTGATTGGTATCGCACTCTTCTATTGTATGGGTCGGGTATTGGGGAGCGCTAGCCCCGGAGACGTCTCCGAGGGTGGGTCGCCGGGGAGGAAGTATGATCAGCACGATTGCGCTGTTTTGGGCCCTGTGTATCGTTTGTGTGGTGAATATGGCACGCTACTTCTCATCATTGCGTGCGTTATTGGTAGTGCTACGTGGTTGCGATCCCTTGCTGTATCAATATGTTGATGGCGGGGGTTTTTTTACCTCTCACGGCCAGCCGGGTAAACAGATGAGGCTGGTCTGGTATATCTACGGCCAGCGCTACCGCGATCATCATGACGACGAGTTTATTCGCCGCTGTGAACGGGTGCGGCGACAGTTTATTTTGACCAGCGCGCTGTGCGGCCTCGTGGTGGTGAGTATGGTTGCGCTACTTATCTGGCACTGAGCATAAGAAAGGCGGGGCTAGCCTCGCCTTCTTTGCATCGCAGTCAGGGCTTAACTGAGAATCTGAGGTCTGAGATATTGTCCTGGATTGAGATAATCTTGCCGCTGTAAGAGAGGTTCACTTCCCCGTTTTTATCTATGCCGGCACTCGTCAGACTTCCTGTCCCCTCAATCACCGGGCTCTTCTGCGTAAGCTGCTGGATAATTTCTGTATTGCTCCCTGCTATCTCATGCGACAGATAGTAACGATAGATTGTAGGCACCGTTGCGCCACCCCGGCTGTTAACGGTCATATAGAGCCAAACGCCGTCAGACAATTTATAAACACGCTGGAGCTCATCGCTATTTCGCGGGTCGGGCCGGTGGTTCAGCCACACAAATCCGCTGATCAGGACCAGTAGTGCCAGCGTAACAAACCGATGGAGCCATCTAATAACCGTTCTGAATGGCATAATCTATCCCTTCTCTGATATTGCGCTGATCCGTAGGGTCATCTCCATAGGGCGGTTTTTCGTACCATTTCCCCCATCCGGGTTTTGAGGTTCCCGCGCGACCCTGAGCCCAACCCGCGCCCATAAGAAGAATGTTTGCAGGAATACCTGCGGCAGTGCCGGTAGCCCCAAAATTGAAATTACCGAACGCTGCGAAATACGGGTCGAATTTTTTATAATCCCACGGGCCGCCATTTCTGACTTTTTGATAAAACCAGTAATACGTTGATGGTGTGGCCATATTACGCGTCATTCCTTGACGGCGTGCTTCACGCATATTGGTCACTATAACGATTGAACCAGGTCCGGGGATGGGGACAGAAGCCATACATTCTCCACTGTGCGGTATTTTATCCTGCCCGGGATGATATTTTTTTTCCTCCAGCGGTTTTGAACAAAAAATGTTCAGATTTTCCTCATGCCAGAAAAAGATTAAGTAAAACAACGGACATAAAAAAAGCGGGTCAGTTTCCTGACCCGCTTTTTTGTCGCTTTTAGCTTCTTAGATAAGCTTCAGCGCTATCCAGTACAGCCCGCCTGACAGCAGAATCGCCGCCGGGAGGGTGAGAACCCACGCCATCAGAATACTGGTGACGGTTTTTCTCTGCAGTCCGCCGCCGTCAACGAGCATCGTCCCTGCAACCGAGGAGGAGAGCACGTGGGTGGTGGAAACCGGCATCCCGGTGTAGCTCGCCAGACCAATCGATACGGCTGCGGTCATCTGGGCCGACATACCCTGTGCGTAGGTCATGCCTTTCTTACCGATCTTCTCGCCGATAGTGGTCGCCACGCGGCGCCAGCCGATCATGGTGCCGATACCTAACGCCAGAGCAACCGCCATAATGATCCAGATTGGCGCGTACTCGATGGTGCTCAGCATATCGGTTTTAAGCTTCTTCAGCAGACGCTTATCATCGCCATTCACTTCCGGCAGCTTCGCGACTTTGTCGGTGGTGTCGGAAATACACAGCATAATGCGGCGCAGCTGGCTGCGCTGATCGAGAGTGAGCGCGTCGTAGCTTTCGATTCCGGTGAGCATCGTTTTCACGCGGCTAAGCGCGTTGACGGTATTCGCCGGATGGCAGTGGAACTCGCCCGCGGCGACCGCGCCGGCTTCCGGTGACGGAATCAACTGGTCAACGCCGGTCGCTTTCTTCAGCAGCTCAGGACGCTGTTCGAAGAAGGTTTCCACGTTATTGACCGCATCGCGGGTACGGGTGATTTCGTAGCCGGAAGCGTTCATGTTAACCACGAAACCTGCCGGCGCTACGCCGATAAGCACCAGCATCACCAGGCCAATGCCCTTCTGACCGTCGTTCGCGCCGTGCGAGAATGACACGCCTATTGCTGACAGAATCAGCGCAATACGGGTCCAGAACGGCGGTTTTTTCTTCCCGTCTTTCTTTTCACGTTCAGCAGGCGTCAGGTGGATACGAGCGCGTTTCTTGGTATTGCTCCAGTAGCGGCGCAGAATGAAAATCAGGCCGCCAGCCACCACCAGGCCCACGATAGGCGAGACGATCAGCGAGGCGAAAATACCGATGACTTTCGGGATATTCAGCGCGTCAACCACCGAGGTGCCGGTCATCAATGCATTGGTTAAACCAATCCCGATGATGGCGCCGATCAGCGTATGCGAACTGGAGGCCGGAAGACCAAAGTACCAGGTTCCGAGGTTCCAGATAATAGCCGCCAGCAGCATGGAGAACACCATAGCGAGGCCATGTGCAGAACCCATGTTAAGCAGCAGGTCAGTCGGCAACATATGCACAATGGCATAAGCTACGCTAAGACCACCTAACAGAACGCCGAAAAAGTTGAAGAGAGCCGCCATCGCCACAGCAAGCTGCGACCGCATTGCGCGTGTGTAGATCACAGTTGCAACAGCGTTTGCGGTATCATGAAAACCGTTAATCGCTTCGTAAAACAGCACGAAAGCTAAAGCAAGCAATAGTAATAGCCCGGTATGTAAATCCAGACCGGCAAATAAATGTAGCATAGGACGTTACGCCATTTTGAGGACATGAACGCGGCGCATTATCAGTGACTTTAGCGGCGCGGGCAAAGTGAAATATAGACTTTTTTTGATTTCCTTGCTCTTCAGGTACGACGCGCTTGGGAGTAATCCTATATATTTCAATGATGTAAATAAATACTTAATTTTTCGCGCTGGTGCGACCAGCGTGAAATATTTACAATTCCCGACAATCGGGACATGAGGAAAGCAGTGTGGAAAGGTTTGATGCCATTGTAATTGGCGCCGGAGCGGCGGGAATGTTTTGTGCAGCACAGGCGGGCCAGGCGGGGCTGCGCGTGCTGCTGCTGGATAATGGCAAAAAGCCGGGCCGTAAAATCCTGATGTCCGGCGGCGGTCGCTGCAATTTTACCAATATGTATATCGAGCCGGCGGCCTATCTCAGCCAGAACCCGCATTTTTGCAAGTCGGCGCTGGCGCGCTACACCCAGTGGGATTTTATCGAGCTGGTGGGTAAACACGGCATCGCCTGGCATGAGAAGACGCTCGGCCAGCTGTTCTGCGACGACTCTGCCGAACAGGTGGTCAACCTGCTGCTGGCCGAATGTGAAAAGGGCGGCGTGCAGCTCCGCCTGCGCACGGAGATCCTGAGCGTCGAGCGCGACGACGCGGGCTTCACCCTGCAGCTTAACGGCGAAACGGTGGCGGCGAACAGGCTGGTGGTCGCCTCCGGCGGCCTGTCGATGCCGGGCCTTGGCGCGTCGCCGTTCGGCTACAAGCTGGCCGAACAGTTTGGCCTGACGGTGCTGCCGACCCGCGCCGGACTGGTGCCTTTTACCCTGCATAAACCGCTGCTCGAGCAGCTGCAGGTGCTCTCCGGCGTGTCGGTGCCATCGACCATTACCGCCGAGAACGGCACGGTTTTCCGCGAGAATCTGCTGTTTACCCATCGCGGGCTCTCCGGTCCGGCGGTGCTGCAAATTTCCAGCTACTGGCAGTCGGGAGAGTTCGTCAGCATCAATCTGCTGCCGGACTGCAGTCTCGACGACTTCCTCAACCAGCAGCGGGCAGAACATCCGAATCAAAGCCTGAAAAATACCCTCGCCATGCAGCTGCCGAAGCGTCTGGTCGAGTGCCTGCAGCAGCTGGGGCAGATCCCGGACGTCACGCTCAAGCAGCTCAACCTCCGCGAGCAGGAGGCGCTGGTGGAGACGCTGACCGCCTGGCGCGTGCAGCCCAACGGCACCGAGGGCTATCGGACGGCGGAGGTGACCCTCGGCGGCGTGGACACCAACGAACTCTCCTCCCGCACGATGGAAGCGCGGAAAGTGCCCGGGCTCTATTTTATCGGCGAAGTGATGGACGTCACCGGCTGGCTCGGCGGCTATAACTTCCAGTGGGCGTGGTCCAGCGCCTGGGCCTGCGCGCAGGCGCTGTCGGAGGCGTAAAATGAGGTCAGCCTCCCGCTGCGGAAGGCTGACCTCTGGCCGTCAGTTCAGACCCAGAAAATACTGGGCGATTTTGAAGTAGATGATAAGCCCGGTGCCGTCGATCAGCGTGGCGATAAACGGCGCCGAGACCACCGCCGGGTCGATACCGACGCGCTTGAGCACCATCGGGATCACCGACGATACCAGCGCGCTCCACAGCGTAATGCACACCAGCGTCAGGCTGACGATCAGCGTGATTTCCATCCCGATGCCCATCATCCAGGCGCGCAGGCATCCCGCCAGCCCGAGCGTCAGGGCGATCAGCAGCGACGTTGAGACCTCTTTGCGGATAACCCGTCCCATATCGCGCAGCCGCACTTCGCCCAGCGCCATGGAGCGCACCAGCGTGGAGGTGATCTGCGTGCCGCTGTTGCCGCCGGTGCCGATCAGCAGCGGGATAAAGAAGGCCAGCGCAATGGCCGACTCCAGCGCCTCTTCAAAGTGCTGGATAACGCTGCTGGTGTAGGCTTCGGCGACGAACAGCAGCAGCAGCCAGACCGAACGCTTCTTCCACAGCGTCCACGGGCTTATCTCCAGATAGGGCTTCTCCAGCGGCAGCGTCGCGCCCTGCAGATGCGCGTCTTCGGTGACCTCATCTTCCAGCAGATGGGCGATCTCCTTCTCCATCAGGCAGCCCACCAGCTCGCCTTTTTCGACCACCGGCACCAGGTTGAGCCCGCGTTCGCCCAGTTCGGCCACCACCTGCTGGCGCTCATCATCGGGCTTTACGCGGAACAGGCAGCTGTCCATTAAGTAGCGAATGGGCTGCGTGGTATCGCTCTCCTGCAGCAGTTTTTTAATCGACAGGCTGCCGCGCAGCTTCCTGCCGGCGACGACGAAAACCTGGCCTGGGATATCGTCGCTGGTGAGCTGCGAGACAAAGCGCTCCCGCGCTTCATGAACGCTGAGCTGCTCCGGCAGCGTAATAAAGTCGGTACGCATGTACTGGGCGATAGCATCGCCGTCGAAGGCGGCGTTAGTCGGATGGGTGGCGCAGTGTTGGATGGATGACATGGTGTAATTCCCTATAAAAAAATCACTCATAGGGGCGAACAAGACAGGATGAGCACAGGCAGATCCCTACGTCCTGGTTTTAGCACTACACAACGTATCTGTCCGGCGTCAGTGCCGTCAGAAGTTACCTTGGCAACACCTTGATTCGATGGATGCCTGTATTTCCCTGAGTGGTCTCTCTCGATACCAGCAGGGCGGTAACTTATATTTGTGCAGGAGCCTCGCCATAACGAGATCGTTAAATGAGGCGCCATTATTCACGAAAAGAGATAGTTAACCAGGTTGATAATTCAACATGTTTATCAACTGTTGATAAACGGCGGCGGTTTTTTTTACCGATCCGCCGTTGCGTTCCCGCCGAACGCGAGACTAGGAGTGAGCGTGCTCCTCCTCCGCGGTCAGGCAGTGCAAATGCCCGTGGCGCACGCCGCGCTGGGCAATCACCTCATCGGCGAAGTGCTGCACTTCGCCCATTTCCCCTTTCAGTACCGCAATCTCGAGGCAGTCATCGTGGCTGATGTGCACATGCAGCGTGGCGACGGAGAGATCGTGGTGATGGTGCTGGGTGGCAATCAACCGGCTCGCCAGCTCGCGCTTCTCGTGCTCGTACACGTAGGAGAGCACCGCGTAGCCGCGCTGTTCGCTCTTTTGCGCGTGTTCATGCATCAGGGTATTGCGCAAAATATCGCGCACCGCTTCCGAGCGGTTGTTATAGCCCCGCTGTTCGCTGAGCGCATCAAGGGTGGCGAGAAGCTCATCATCAAGGGTCAGGGTTACGCGCTGCATGGCTGTTTCTCTTTGGTCAGGGAGGCTGGAAAAGCGGGAAGTACCGCGCGCTGTAGCGCCCGACCCGCGGTGGACTGAAGACGCAGCGGTGAGCTTATCTCCGTCGTTTCAACAATTTGCCCGCTCTCCATCACCATCACCCGCTGGCAAAAGCGTTCCACCAGCCGCAGGTCATGGGTGATAAACAGGCAGGCGGTAGAAAACTGGACCTGCAGACGCTTGAGGAGGGCAACGATCTCCGCCTGCAGCACGAGATCCAGATTCGACACCGCCTCATCAAGGATCAGCAGCTGCGGACGCACCACCAGCGCCCGGGCCAGGCACACGCGCTGGAGCTGGCCGCCGCTGAGCTGCAGCGGGCGCTTGTGGAGCAGGTCAGCGCAGAGATCGACCGCCTGCAGCATCGCCTTCACCTGCGCCGTGCGCTCATCGCGGGAGTAGCGGAACAGGTGGCGCAGCGGTTCGCTGATAATCTCCAGCACCGTTTTACGCGGATTCACCGCGCTCAGCGGGTCCTGAAAAACCAGCTGGATATCGCGGCGAAAGGTGCGCAGAGCCTCGTCCCTCAGGGCCGGGAGCGGGGTATCGCGCCAGGCGATAACGCCGCTATCGGGTGATTCCAGCCCCACCAGCATGCGCGCGAGGGTGCTTTTGCCGCAGCCGCTGCGCCCGAGCAGGGCCACCGTCTCCCCCGGCGCGATGCTGAGGTTGATCTGCTGCAGCACCGCCGGGTGATGTGGGTAATCGTGGCTGACGCCAGTGACGTTAAGTAAATTCACGCTCTGCTCTCCATTCCATACAGCGCCAGGTGCGCCGCCAGCAGCCGTCGGCTGACCGGATGCCGCGGGGCGCTGAACAGGGTTGCCACGTCGCAGCGCTCGACGATACGACCCTCGTCCATCACCGCGACCTCGTGCGCCAGCCGTGCCACCACGCCCATATCGTGCGTGATCAGCAGCAGGCCCTGGCCGCGGCTGGTGACGATCTCCTCCAGCAGGTCAAGAATGCGCGCCTGGGCGACGGCATCGAGGTCGGTGGTGGGCTCATCGGCAAAGATAAACGGCGCCTCGCTCAGCACGGCCAGGGCAATCATCATCCGCTGCAGCATGCCGCCGCTCATCTCGAAGGGGTAGCGCCTGAGCAGCTGGGTGGGGTTCTCCAGCCCCACCGCCTGCAGGGCGGCGATAAATGCCGCCTCATCCGGCGGCAGGCCGACGGCGCGGCAGGTTTCCCTGGCGTGAGCCGCCATGGTGTGCAGCGGGTTAAAGGCGCTGCGAGGATTCTGCATGATGGTGGCGACGGTGGCGCCGCGCAGCTGCCTGCCGTGGACCGGTATTCCGTCGAGCAGGATGCGCCCGGCGCTCTGCCTGACGCCGGGCGGCAGAACCTCAAGGGCCGCGGCGCAGGTCAGCGATTTTCCGCAGCCGCTGCTGCCGAGCAGCGCCAGCACCCGGCCGCGCCGCAGCGTCAGCGACAGATCGTGGACCAGCGGCCGCTCGGCGTGGAGGGTGAACTGCTCGAGTTCGATCTTCTGTGGCATCAGTGGCTATGCTCCGCGATCAGGTGAGGATCGAGACGATCGCGCAGCGCGTCACCCACCAGGTTAAAGGCCATCACGCTGATAAACAGCGCCAGGCCCGGCCACAGCATCTGCAGCGGCTGGGTCCAGATATACTGGCGCGCGTCGTTAATCATCACTCCCCACTCGGCGGTTGGCGCGCTGACGCCGAGGCCAAGGAACGACATTCCGGCGACGTGCAGCATCATATGGCCGATATCGAGGGTGGCGAGCACCAGCAGCGACGGCACCACCGCCCCCGCCAGATGATCGACAAAGACGCGGACATGCCCCGCCCCGCAAAGCCGGGAGGCGAGCACAAACTCGCGCTGGCGTAGCGAAATCGTCAGGCTGCGCACCATCCGCGCGTACCATGCCCAGTGCGACAGGGCGATGGCGATAATCACGTTTGTCAGCCCGGTACCCAGTACGCCCACCATGAAAAACGACAGGATAGAGGTCGGGAAGGTCATAAACATATCGGCAACCCGCATGGTGAGCTGATCGATCCGGCCGCCCATCAGCCCGGCGCAGCCGCCGATGACCAGCCCCAGCGCCAGCACCAGCAGCAGGCAGGCCAGCACCGCGCCGAGAGAAACCCGCGTGGCGGCCAGCAGGCGGGAAAAAATATCGCGTCCCAGATGATCGGTTCCCAGCCAGTGTCGGGCGTCCGGCGAGAGCAGGCGTGACGGTAAATCAACGGCCTGCGGGTCGTAGGGCAGCCACCACTGGGCGGTGAGGGCGATCAGCACCAGCAGGATAATGGCGATCAGCGCCAGGCGAACCGGCCAGCGGGCAGAAAGAAAAAGGTTCACGGGCGCGCTCCTTCATGGCGGCGAATACGCGGGTCCAGCGCGGCGTTGAGCAGGTCAACCGTCAGGTTGCAGAGCGCAAACACCACCACCATCACCAGCGTGAAGCACTGGATAACCGGGTAGTCGCGGTTAAAGATGGCCGACACCGCGTAGCGCCCGATGCCCGGCCAGGCAAAGATATTTTCGATAATCATCGTGCCGCCAATCAGCTCGGCAATATGCATCCCGATAGCGGTCACCACGGGCAGCGAGGCGTTGCGCAGGATATGGCGGCGTTCGGTTTGCCTGTCGCTCAGTCCGCGCAGCCGTGCCCAGGTGACGTGGCGCTGGCCGGCAGCCTCCAGCATGCTGGCGCGCAGCAGGCGGGCGTTAATGGCCAGCGACATCAGGGCTATCGACGCTGCGGGCAGAATAAGGTGTCGCCAGCCGCCGTAGCCCAGCGCCGGCAGCCACTGCAAATAGACCGAAAAAAGCATCACCAGCAGGAAGGCGAGCCAGAAGTTGGGCATCGATACGCCGAGAAAGGCGATCGCCCGCACGATGAAATCCGCCGGGCGGTCGCGATGGCGGGCGGCCCAAATCCCCAGCGGCACGGAAGTCAGCAGGATAATAACCAGCGCCGCGCCCGCCAGCTGCAGCGTGGCGGGCAGGAAGTGCATCACGTCGTCGAGCACCGGCCGCTGGGTGGCGAAGGAGAGGCCAAAATCGAGATGCAGCGCCTTCCACAGCCAGCTGGCGTACTGGGCGACGAGCGGCTGATCAAGCCCGAGCATCGCGCGGGTGGAGGCCACCATCTCCGGCGTCGGCGGAAGATTTGACAGGCGCAGATAGTCCAGCGCCGGGTCGCCGGTGCCGAGACGCAGCATGAGAAAGATAATGACCGAGGCGGTGAAAATCATCGGTATCAGCAACAGGATGCGCCGCAGTACGTAGCGCCGCATCAGGGCTGCTCCGGCCGGATCTGTTCGAACGGAATCTCAGCGGCGATGGCAGCGTAGGGGATCGTACCGAGCTCGGGTTTTGCCACCACCATCATCGAGACGTAGCTGATGGGCAGATAGACCGCATCGTTGTGCAGGCGGGTCAGGATGTCGCGATACAGCGCCTGGCGCTGGGTTTCGTCGGTGGTCGTCAGCACCTTGCCAATCTGCTGGTCGATAAGCGCCTTATCGGCTAACCCCTGCTGGGCCTGATAGTCGGCGTGAGAGGGGACGCGCATTGAGCTCATAAAGGCGTGCGGATCGTACGGCGCGCCCCAGGTGCGGTTAAAAATCATGCCGAAGCGCCCGTCGCGCTGGCGGGCATAAATGCTGCTCTCTTCTTCGCCGTTCAGCACGACATCGACGCCAACCTGGCGCATATCGGCCTGCATAATTTCCGCCATGGATTTGCTCAGAGCGTCGGTGCCGATAAACGACATCTCGATGCGCAGCGGCTGGCCATTTTTCCGGCGGATATGCTCGCCCGCGGGCCTCAGCCAGCCGGCGTTTTCCAGCAGGGCGTTAGCCTTCTGCGGATCGTAGCGGCGCGGGGTCAGTCCGATATTGGCATAGGGGACCGAAGGGGCGAACAGCGTATCGGCGACCTGCTGGGTGCCGTACAGCGCGTTGTCGATCAGCGACTTTTTGTTGACCGCATAGTTGAGCGCTTCCCGCACCGCCAGCTCATTGGTGGGCGCTTTGGCAGAGTTAAGCGCCAGCATCACCGTTTCGACGGGCTGGGAAAGCTGGGTGCGCCAGGCCGGGTTGTGGCTGAAACGCGCGAAGGTATCCAACGGCAGCAGGCCCTCGTTGCCGTAGAGCAGATCGATATCGCCGGTTTCAAAGGCGACGGCGCGGGTCATCGGGTCCGGGATCACCTTCACGGTCACCTGGTCAATCGCCGGTTTTTCGCCCCAGTAGCGTGGGTTACGCGCCAGCACGTCAAACTGGTTGAGCTTCGTGGTTTTCAGCACCCACGGCCCGGTGCCGATGGGCGTCTTAATGCCGTGAACGGTGCCGCCGTCAACAAACTGTGACGGGGCGATAAAGCGGAACGGACGCGGCAGCGCCAGCTCCTGCAGAAAAGGGTAGTAGGCGCTTTTCAGGGTAATTTGCAGCTGGGTATCGCTCAGCGCCCTGACATCGCTAATCTGATTGGTCAGCTCGAGCCAGGCGTGGCGCTGCCTGTTCGCCAGCACCGCCTGAAAATTGGCTACCGCCGCCTGGGCGTTAAACGGCTCGCCGTTAGAGAACTGCACGTCACTGCGCAGGGTAAACCGCCAGACCTTGCCGTCCGCGGAGTGGGTCCAGCGGCTCGCCAGCCACGGCTTGACCGAGCCATCCTGCTGATATTTGACCAGCGGCTCGTAGACCATGCTTTGGGCGAACATCTGGTTGGGCGTATAGAGGTGGGGATTCAGGGGGCCGACGTTTACCGGCCAGGCGGTGACTAATTCACGCGCGGCGGCGCCGGTTAGCAGAGGCAGACAGAGGCAAACCGCCGTCAGAAGGGGGCGGAAGAGGGTGCGGAGGATCGACAAGGCGGTAATCTCAGTGAGCAGAAAAGTATGATGATTTTAATAATTCATCATACTTTAGGAGTAACTCAGATCAATCAATGGCCCGATAGTATAAGAAAATCATATAGACGCGGTGCCATCAGGGTGCCTGAAGAGATCCAGCAGCGTGGCGAGCTGTTCATCAATGGGGGCGACATCGCGCTTAACGATCAGGTGCAGCGGGGTCGCGCGGCGGGCGCCGTGGCTCAGCGGCAGCGGCTTCAGCTCCCCCTGGGCGAGCTGTTGGCGAATGCGCTCTTCGGGTAGCCAGCCGAAACCGACCTGATACAGCACGGCGTCAATCGCGGCATCAATGGTGGAGAAGGTCCACGCGTCGCGGCCCGGCTGGCGCTCGTTGTGGCGATCGGCGATTTGCACCAGCGGCCAGTGGGCGAGGGCGCTATCGTCCAGCGGCCCGTCGAGGGCGACAAGCGGATGGTCCCGGTGGGCCACGGCGATAAAATCGATGTTCATCAGCCACTCGCCGCGGCCGGTAATATCCTGGCGGCGGGTGAGCACCATCACGTCAGCCTCGCTGTGCGCCGCGCTCTCGTCGCCGACGTTTTCCAGCACCTCCGTTAGCTTGACCTGGGTTTGCGGGTAGCGCTGCTGGAACTGGCGCAGAATAGCAAACAGCCGCTGGCGAGGAAAAATGCTGTCGACCACCAGATCTAGCCTGCTGCGTGCGCCGTTGCGCAGCGCAACAGCGTGATTTTCAACGTAGTAAAAGGCCTGCAGCAGCGGCTTAACCTGGGCGAGCAACAGCTCGCCCGCCGGCGTTAATACCGCGCGGCGTCCGGATGGCGTCAGCAGCGTCACCCCCAGCCTCTCCTGCAGCAGGGCGAGGTTGTAGCTGACCGACGACTGGCTGCGATGGGTCTCCTCCGCGGCCCTGGCGAAGCTGCCCAGGGCGATAACCTTCTCCAGCAGAGCCCATTGTTCGAGCGTTGTCTTGTGCATAACTCATCTAAAAAGTGGATGGATTCAATCCAAACATAGCGTTATTCATTCATTTTTTAAAGCAGTACGCTGGGTTCCAACAACAGAGGAGCAAGCACAATGAACGCTTTTGACAAACACGATTTGAGCGGTTTTATCGGCAAACATCTGGTTTATACCTACGATAACGGGTGGAACTACGAAATTTACGTCAAAAATGGCCACACCCTCGACTACCGTATTCATAGCGGGATCGTCGGCAACCGGTGGGTGAAAGATCAGCAGGCCTTTATCGTACGAGTGGGCGCCAGCATCTATAAAATCTCGTGGACCGAACCAACTGGAACCGACGTCAGCCTGATCGTTAATCTCGGCGATCGGCTGTTTCACGGCACCATCTTCTTTCCGCGCTGGGTTATCAACGATCCGCAAAAAACCGTCTGCTTCCAGAATGAGCATATTCCGCTGATGGAGTCTTACCGCGCCGCCGGTCCGGCCTATCCGACGGAAGTGATTGATGAGTTTGCGACAATTACCTTTGTTCGCGACTGCGGCGCCAATAATGACGCTGTTATTAATTGCCCCGCTAATCAATTACCGGCTGATTTCCCTGCAAACTTGTAATATTCCGGAAATAATTTTGTGATCTCCATTAGATTTTAGCGTTAGCAGCATAGCGTAAAGTTATATTTATTCTTTAACGGTTTAATGTTGGTTTACTTTACCACCCCCGTGCTCCTGGCCTGCCCTGGGACAGGAGCCGAATCCCGCTCTCAAAACAGCCATCGCAGTTAATAAACTTATTTATAAAACAACTGGTTGTATTGACGATTGCCAACTATATTAATTTCTTAATATTATCCTAAGCAACCCCGTCTAAATTAAATAACGTCAAATACCCTGCAATGGAAATGTGGCATTGAAAGAATTTCATTTTCATTTTGTTTAAGTCCGCTGGCGCAGGATATTTTTTTCTACCGGCCTGAGTTGGATCGGGCCAAATACAGAGCAGGAAAATGATGAGCGAATTTTTGCCGTTTTCGCGCCCGTCTATGGGTGACGCAGAGCTGGCCGCGCTGCGTGAAGTTTTGCAATCAGGTTGGATCACCACCGGGCCGAAAAATCAGGCGCTGGAAGAGGCCTTCTGCACGCTGACCGGCAACCGTCACGCGGTGGCGGTCAGCTCGGCGACCGGCGGCATGCACGTGACGCTGATGGCGCTGGGCATCGGCGCCGGCGATGAGGTGATCACCCCTTCACAGACCTGGGTCTCGACCCTGAACATGATCTGCCTGCTGGGCGCGACGCCGGTGATGATCGACGTCGATCGCGATAACTTGATGATTACCGCTGACGCGGTCGAAGCGGCGATTACTCCCCGCACCAGGGCTATCGTTCCCGTGCATTACGCCGGCGCGCCGGCGGATATCGACGCGATTCGCGCCGTCGGCGAGCGCCACGGCATCGCGGTGATTGAAGATGCCGCCCACGCGGCGGGGACGTACTACAAAGGCCGCCACGTCGGCAGCCGCGGTACCGCAATTTTCTCCTTCCACGCCATTAAAAATATGACCTGCGCCGAAGGCGGGCTGGTCGTCACCGATGACGACGAGCTGGCTGCGCGTATCCGTAGCCTCAAGTTCCACGGCCTTGGCGTTGACGCTTACGATCGTCAGACTCTCGGCCGCGCCCCGCAGGCGGAGGTGATCTCCCCGGGCTTCAAGTACAACCTCGCCGATATCAACGCCGCGCTGGCGCTGGTGCAGCTGGATAAGCTGGCGCACGCCAACCAGCGTCGCGCCGACATCGCCCGCCGCTATCTGAGCGAGCTGGCGGATACCCCGTTCGCGCCGCTGCAGGTGCCGAGCTGGGAGCACCAGCACGCCTGGCACCTGTTTATCATTCGCGTCGATGAGGCCCTCTGCGGCATTAATCGCGATGCCTTAATGGAGCAGCTGAAAGCCATGGGGATCGGCACCGGCCTGCATTTCCGCGCGGCGCATACGCAAAAATATTACCGCGAGCGCTTCCCGACGCTGTCATTGCCGAACACGGAATGGAACAGCGCGCGCATTTGTTCACTCCCGCTGTTCCCGGATATGACCGATGACGATGTCACTCGCGTTATCTCCGCTCTGCACCAGCTGTCAGGACGTTAATATGTTTACTTACCCTCCCGTGAAGAAGGTCTCGGTGGTCATCCCTGTGTATAACGAGCAGGAGAGTTTGCCAGAGCTCATTCGCCGCACGGATACCGCCTGCGCCACTCTTGGGCGCGAATATGAAATTCTGCTGGTCGATGACGGCAGCAGCGATGACTCCGCCCTCATGCTGACGGCGGCGGCCGAAGCCGAAGGCAGCCACGTCGTGGCGGTGCTGCTGAACCGTAACTACGGCCAGCACTCGGCGATCATGGCGGGCTTTAGCCACGTCACCGGCGATCTGATTATTACCCTCGATGCCGACCTGCAAAACCCGCCGGAGGAGATCCCGCGGCTGGTCGAGAAAGCGGACGAGGGCTATGACGTGGTCGGAACCGTACGTCAGAACCGCCAGGACACCTTCTTCCGCAAAGCCGCGTCGAAGACCATCAACCGCCTGATCCAGCGCACCACCGGTAAAGCGATGGGCGACTACGGCTGCATGCTGCGGGCCTATCGCCGTCATATCATCGACGCGATGCTCAACTGCCACGAGCGCAGTACGTTTATCCCGATCCTCGCGAACACCTTTGCCCGCCGGGCGGTGGAGATCCCGGTGATGCACGCCGAGCGTGAGTTCGGCGACTCCAAATACAGCTTTATGCGCCTGATTAACCTGATGTACGACCTGGTGACCTGCCTGACCACCACGCCGCTACGTCTGCTCAGCGTTTTCGGCAGCGTGATCGCCCTGCTGGGCTTCACCTTCTCGATCCTGCTGATCGTCCTGCGCCTGGTGCTGGGTCCGCAGTGGGCGGCCGAAGGGGTGTTCGTGCTCTTTGCCGTGCTGTTTATGTTTATCGGCGCCCAGTTTGTCGGCATGGGCCTGCTTGGGGAGTATATCGGGCGCATCTATAACGATGTTCGCGCTCGCCCCCGCTACTTTATTCAACGTGTTGTTCGCCAGCCGGAAACGGCATCTCAAGAGGAAGATCGTTCATGAAAGCCGTAGTCTTCGCTTATCACGATATGGGTTGTGCAGGTATTCAGTCCCTGCTGGACGCCGGGTATGACATCGCCGCTATTTTCACCCATCCGGATAACCCCGGCGAAAACCATTTCTTTGGTTCGGTGGCGCGTCTCGCTGCGGAACAGGGTATCCCGGTATGGGCGCCAGAAGATGTGAATCACCCGCTGTGGATTGAACGTATCCGCGAAATGAAGCCGGACGTCCTGTTCTCCTTCTACTACCGCAATCTGCTGGGCGATGAGATCCTCAATCTTGCGCCGCAGGGCGCCTTTAACCTGCACGGCTCCCTGCTGCCGAAATATCGCGGCCGCGCGCCGCTGAACTGGGTGCTGGTCAACGGAGAGAGCGAAACGGGCGTTACCCTGCATCGCATGATCGGCCGCGCCGATGCCGGCGATATTGTCGCTCAGCAGTCGGTGGCCATTGGGGCCGATGACGTGGCGCTGACCCTGCACCGCAGGCTGTGCACGGCGGCGTCCGAGCTGCTGGGCCAGGCGCTGCCGGCGATCCGCGAAGGTAATATTGCCACGCGCGCGCAGGATGAGAGCCAGGCGACCTACGTTGGCCGCCGCACGCCGGAAGATGGCCGCCTTGACTGGGAGCAGCCCGCGCAGGTCCTGCATAACCTGGTCCGCGCCGTCTCCGATCCGTGGCCGGGCGCATTTGGCTACACCGGCGCCAACAAATTTATCGTCTGGAAATCTCGCGTCCGTCGCGATCTGCCGGCAGCGAAGCCGGGGACGGTGCTCTCCACCGCGCCGCTGGTGGTCGCCTGCCAGGACGGAGCGCTGGAAATCGTCACCGGTCAGACCGATCGCGGCGTCTATATTCAGGGCACGCAGCTGGCGCAGGCCCTGGGCCTGGTCTCCGGCGCGGTGCTGAGCAGCAAACCGGTCGTGGCAATTAAGCGCCGCACCCGCGTACTGATCCTCGGCGTTAACGGGTTTATCGGCAACCATCTGACCGAGCGCCTGCTGCAGGACGATAATTACGAAATCTACGGGCTGGATATCGGTTCTGATGCCATCAGCCGCTTCCTCGAGAATCCGCGCTTCCACTTCGTCGAAGGGGATATCAGCATTCACTCGGAATGGATTGAGTATCACATCAAGAAATGCGACGTGGTTCTGCCGCTGGTGGCGATCGCTACGCCTATCGAATACACCCGTAACCCGCTGCGCGTGTTCGAGCTGGACTTCGAAGAGAACCTGAAGATTATCCGCGACTGCGTGAAGTACGATAAGCGCATTATCTTCCCGTCGACCTCTGAAGTGTACGGCATGTGCACCGATAAAAACTTCGATGAAGACAGCTCGAACCTGGTGGTGGGGCCAATCAACAAGCAGCGCTGGATCTATTCCGTGTCGAAGCAGCTGCTCGACCGCGTTATCTGGGCCTACGGCGACAAAGCCGCGCTGCGCTTCACCCTGTTCCGTCCGTTTAACTGGATGGGACCGCGTCTGGATAACCTCAACGCCGCGCGTATCGGCAGCTCCCGCGCCATTACCCAACTGATCCTCAACCTGGTTGAAGGCTCGCCGATTAAGCTTATCGAAGGCGGCAAGCAGAAGCGCTGCTTCACCGATATCAGCGACGGTATTGAAGCGCTGTTCCGCATTATCGAGAACAAAGACGGCCGCTGCGACGGGCAGATTATCAACATCGGTAACCCGGACAACGAAGCCAGTATTAAAGAGCTGGCCGAGATGCTGCTGGATTGCTTCGAGCGCCATCCGCTGCGCGGCAACTTCCCGCCGTTCGCCGGTTTCCGCGATGTTGAAAGCAGCGACTACTACGGTAAAGGTTATCAGGACGTCGAGCACCGTAAGCCGAGCATCCGCAACGCGAAGCGCTGCCTGAGCTGGACGCCGACGGTACCGATGGAAGAGACCGTCGAGCATACCCTCGACTTCTTCCTGCGCACCGTTGAGCTGGCGGATGATAAGACATCATGAAACAGGTCGGCTTACGCATAGATGTTGATACCTTTCGCGGCACGCGGGACGGGGTTCCGCGGCTGCTGACCCTTCTGGGCCAGCACGGGATTCAGGCGAGCTTCTTTTTTAGCGTTGGGCCGGACAATATGGGGCGCCATTTATGGCGCCTGATAAAACCTAAGTTTTTGTGGAAGATGCTGCGCTCAAAGGCGGCCTCGCTGTACGGCTGGGATATCCTGCTGGCCGGTACCGCCTGGCCCGGACGGCGCATCGGCGCGGGCAATGAAGAGGTGCTGCGCGCGACGGCACAGGCCCATGAGGTGGGCCTGCACGCCTGGGATCACTACAGCTGGCAGGCATGGAGCGGCGTCTGGCCGCAGGAGCGCCTGACCCTGGAGGTTGAGCGCGGGCTGCTGGAGCTGGAGCGGATTATTGGCCGCCCGGTGACCTGCTCCGCCGTCGCCGGCTGGCGCGCCGACCAGCGGGTTATCAAAGCCAAAGAGTCCTTCGATTTTCTCTACAACAGCGACTGCCGCGGCAGCCGCCCCTTCCGGCCACAGCTCGGCAACGAGATGCTCGGTACCGTGCAGATCCCGGTAACGCTTCCCACCTGGGATGAGGTGGTCGGCAGCGCGGTGGATACCGGCGGCTTTAACCGCTATCTGCTGGACTGCATTCATCGCGACGCGGGCGTCCCGGTCTATACCATTCATGCCGAAGTGGAAGGGATTGCGTTTGCGCAGCAGTTTGATGAGCTGCTGACCATGGCGGCGCAGGAAGAGATTCAGTTTTGTCCGCTGAGCCAGCTGCTGCCCGCTGATTTTAGCGAGCTGCCGGCGGGTAAGGTGGTCCGCGGTGAACTGGCCGGCCGGGAAGGCTGGCTTGGGCGTGAACAATTATTGAGTTAGGACGTATGAAAAGCATTCGTTATGGTATCTCCCTGCTGGCGCTTTTTGCCCTGTATTACATACTGCCGCTGAATTTTCGCCTGCTCTGGCAGCCTGACGAGACGCGCTACGCGGAGATTAGCCGCGAAATGCTCTCCTCCGGCGACTGGGTGGTGCCGCATTTCCTCGGGCTGCGTTACTTTGAAAAACCGATTGCCGGCTACTGGATTAACAGCATCGGGCAGTGGCTGTTTGGCCACAACAATTTTGGCGTTCGCTTTGGCTCGGTATTCTCTATCAGCGTGACGGCGCTGCTGGTGGCCTGGCTGGCGTGGCGGATCTGGCGGGACAAGCGGGTAGCGATCCTCTCCGGCGTGATGTTCCTCACCGCGCTGCTGGTTTACGGTATCGGCACCTACGCGGTGCTGGACCCGATGATCACCATGTGGATGGCCCTCGCCATGTGCAGCTTCTGGGGCGCCGCTCAGGCACAGACCCGGCGGGGAAAAATGGCCGGCTATCTCCTGCTGGGCGTGGCCTGCGGGATGGGGGTGATGACCAAAGGCTTCCTCGCGCTGGCGGTGCCGGTGGTGGGCGTACTGCCGTGGGTCATTGCGCGCAAGCGCTGGCGTGAAGTGCTGACCTGGGGCTGGCTGTCGGTGGCCGCCTGCGTGCTGGTGGTGCTGCCGTGGGGGCTGGCTATTGCCCAGCGCGAGCCGGACTTCTGGCGCTACTTCTTCTGGGTAGAGCATATACAGCGCTTTGCCGAGAAAGACGCCCAGCATAAGGCGCCGTTCTGGTACTACATTCCGTTCCTGATTGCCGGAAGCCTGCCGTGGCTGGCGCTGCTGCCCGGGGCGCTGAAGCGCGGCTGGACCGAGCGCGACGACGCCCGCGGCGCGCTGTACCTGCTGGGCTGGGTGGTGATGCCGCTGCTGTTCTTCAGCATCGCCAAGGGCAAGCTGCCGACCTACATCCTGCCGTGCTTTGGGCCGCTGGCGATCCTGATGGCCCGCTATGCGCTGGATGCGGCGAAAGCGGGGGCGAAGGTGCTGCGCATCAACGCGATGATCAACATCGGCTTCGGCCTGGTCGGCCTGCTGGCGGTGCTGGCGGTCTCGCCGTGGAGCTTTATGCACCATCCGGTGTGGTCGAAGATTGAGCTGTATAAGTGCCTGCTGGCGGCCTTGATATTTGCGACCTGGGCGCTGGTGGGCTGGATGACGATGAAGGACAGCGCCCGGCGCTGGCCGCTCGCCGCCTGCTGTCCGCTGGGGCTGGCGCTGCTGGTGGGTTTCGCCATCCCTGACCGGGTGATCGATAGCAAGCAGCCGCAGTTTATGATTGATATCGTCGGCGAGTCGCTGGCGCCAAGCCGCTACGTGCTGACCAATAACGTCGGTATTGCCGGCGGCCTGTCGTGGGAGCTCAAGCGTAACGATATCATTCTGTTCGATAAGCAGGGTGAGCTAAAATACGGTCTCGACTGGCCGGATGCGCACGGCCGCTTCGTCAGCGAGGGTGATTTTGTCAGCTGGCTGGCGACGCATCGTCAGCAGGGGCCGGTATCGCTGGTTCTGCTGATGGACAAAGGGGAGAGCATGAACGATCTGGCGCTACCAAAACCCGATAGCTCCTATGAGTTAGGGCGGGTTGTGTTTATCCAGTATCTGCCGCAATGAGTATCTGGATCTGCCTGGCGCTCGCCAGCCTGCTGAGCTGCGCTGGGCAGCTGTGCCAGAAACAGGCCACCCGCCCGTCTAAATCCGGGCGGCGCGGACGGCATATTCTCGGCTGGCTGGGCCTGGCGCTGCTGGCGCTCGGCGGCGGTATGCTGCTGTGGCTGAGCGTGCTGCAGGCGATCCCGGTGAGTATTGCCTACCCGATGCTGAGCCTCAACTTCGTCTGGGTCACCCTCGCGGCGTGGGGCGTCTGGCACGAGCCGGTGGCGCGCCGCCACTGGGTGGGTGTTGGCTTGATTGTCGTCGGGATCGCGGTTCTTGGGAGTAGCGTCTGATGGGCTTAATCTGGGCGCTGCTTAGCGTCGGGCTGGTCAGCGCCGCGCAGCTGCTGCTGCGCGGGGCGATGGTCGAGCTGCCGCCGCTCACCGACCTGGTCGCGTTTATCGGCCACCTTGTCCATCTCCGGGCCGGCACCTTCGGCCTGGCGCTGGGGCTGGGCGGCTACCTGCTGTCGATGGTGTGCTGGTACTTTGCGCTGCACCGCCTGCCGCTCGCCAAAGCCTATGCCCTGCTGAGCCTGAGCTACATTGTGGTGTGGGCCGCCGCTATCTGGCTGCCCGGCTGGCACGAGGCTTTCCGCTGGCGCTCGCTGCTGGGGGTGCTGATTATCGTCGCCGGCGTGCTGACCATCTTCTGGCCGCTGAAGCGCAAAGCCTGACTTAGCCCGCCGGTTCGACCTTGAGCTCGAACGGCGTCGGCGTGCACACCGCCAGGCTGAGGTCGCCAAGCTGAAGCTGGCTGACCGACAGCCGTGAGCGGAAGGTGCTGTCAACGCTGGCGATCTGCCAGGCGCTGCCGCCGCGCTGCTTAACGATTGCCTCTTTACGCGTCCAGATGCGCCAGAACGCGGCCAGCTGCATTTCCGGGCTTTCGGCCTCCACCTCGGCGTGCTCGCCGGAGCTAAACACCGCATTGGCGATCCGACGCCAGTTTTCACGCGGGCGAATGACTTCAATATCGCAGCCCACTTCGCCCTCGTCGCTGAGCAGCAGCGCAATATCGTCGCCGCTGTGGCTGAGGTTAAACCACAGCGACGTCCCGTCAGCAAACCCCGGCTTGCCCTGTTCGGTGTAGATAATCTCGGGCAGCGGCGTCACCGCCTGAGACAGCAGCGCGCGGCCGGCCAGCCAGCCGTCGCGGCGCGCGCCCTGCGGCGCAAGGGAGCAGAGCGCCGGCGGTAGCGCCTGGGTGCTTAAGGTCGAAATTTTCCCCAGCAAAAGCCGATACATATCAAGACCAACGTTTAATGATGATGGACGTATTGATGCCGCCAAAGGCGAAGTTATTGCTCTGCAGATACTCACAGTCGATCCTGCGCGCTTCCCCCATGATGTAGTCGAGCTCGCCGCACTGGGGATCCGGCTGGCGCAGGTTGAGCGTCGGGGCGAACCAGCCTTCACGCATCATCTGCAGGCTCATCCAGGCTTCCAGCGCCCCGCAGGCGCCCAGCGTATGGCCAAAATAGCTTTTCAAGGACGAGATCGGCACGCGGTTGCCGAAGAGGGCGGCGCTGGCCCGGCTTTCGGCAATATCGCCGCGATCGGTTGCCGTACCGTGGGCCGAAATATAGCCGATATCTTCGGCGCGTAAACCGGCCATGCTCAGCGCCTGCGCCATGCAAATTTGCATCGTTTCCTGCTGCGGCTGGGTGATATGCGCGGCGTCGCAGTTGGTGGCAAAGCCGACGATTTCGCCGTAGATCGTCGCGCCGCGCGCTTTGGCGTGCTCCAGCTCTTCGAGGATAAGCGTACCGGCGCCTTCGCCAATCACCAGGCCATCGCGACGCGCGTCGAACGGCGACGGGGTGGTTTTCGGCTCATCGTTGCGCTGGCTGGTGGCGAACAGGGTATCAAAGATCGCCGCTTCGGACGGACAGAGCTCTTCGGCGCCGCCGGCCACCATTACCGTTTGATAGCCGTGGCGAATGGCTTCCCAGGCGTAGCCGATGGCCTGGCTGCCGGAAGTGCAGGCGCTGGAGGTGGGAATAACCCGCCCGCGCAGGCCAAAGAAGAGCCCGGTGTTGACCGCGGTGGTGTGCGGCATCATCTGCACGTAGGTGGTGCCGGTAATGTTGTTGGTATGCTTTTCCGTCAGCATGGTGGCAAACTCGCTCACCGGGCCGGTGCTGCCGGTCGACGAGCCGTAGGCAATACCGGTTTCGCCGTTCGTCAGCACCGCTTCGCCAATCAGGCCGGCCTGCTCCAGTGCCAGCTCGCTGGCGCGGGTGGACATCAGCGATACCCGGCCCATGGCGCGAATACGCTTGCGGGTATAGTGCTCAGGCAGGGTGAAATCGTCGACCGGCGCGCCGAGCAGGGTGTGCAGGCCGTCGTAGATTTGCCACTCCGGCATCTTGCGCACGGCGTTCTCGTAAGCGAGCAGCCTGGTGGAAACGTCCTGCCAGTTTTCCCCAAAGGCGGTGACGCCGCCCATCCCTGTGATCACGACACGACGTGTCATAACATACCTCCATTGATGGAAATAACCTGGCGGGTGACGTAGCCCGCAATGTCGGACATTAAATAGCTGGCCAGCCCGGCCACTTCCTCTGCCTGGCCCATACGCTTCATCGGGATCATTGCCATCGCCTCTTTCTGCGCGGCCTCTTCCATCTCGATCATCCCGGTATCAATCAGCCCCGGCGCAATGCAGTTGACGGTGATTTTGCGTTTCGCCAGCTCGATAGCCAGCGCTTTGGTGGCGCCGATAATGCCCGCCTTCGCCGCGCTGTAGTTGACCTGACCGCGGTTGCCCATCACCCCGGAAACGGACGACAGGGTAATAATCCGCCCGCCCTGACGGGCGCCAATCATCGGCATAATGCACGGCTGAATGACGTTGTAAAAGCTGTCGAGGTTGGTGTGGATGACGCAATCCCAGTCGTCGTCGCTGAGCGCCGGGAAGGCGCCGTCGCGGGCGATCCCGGCGTTATTTACCACGCCGTACCACGGGCCGTGGACGGCGATATCCTGCTCCAGCACCTCGCGGCACTGCTCGCGGTTGGCGACGTCAAAGCTCAGCACCCGTCCGGCACCGCCGGCGGCCTGCAGGGTCTCGAGGGTCTCCCGCGCGCCCTCGGCATCGCGATGGTAATGAACGCCGACGGTAAAACCGTCTGCCGCCAGCTGGCAGGCGATGGCGCGGCCAATGCCCTTGCTGGCACCGGTAACTAATACTGAGCGACTCATGGTTTCTCTCCCTGATTAAAAAGCGTCGTTAACTCTTCGGCGGTGGGCTGGAAGGTATTCACCCTGCCGGTTGCCAGCGCCTCATCCCCGGCGCTGATGGCGCACTCGAAGCTGCCAAAACGCGCGTCCTGCATGAGCAGGCTGACGCTGATGGTCAGCGTCCGGCCGGCGGGCAGAACCCCCGCGGCGCAGATAAGCTCCCTGGCGCCGAGCACCATGCCGAGCGCAATAGTGCTTTGCCCCTGCCGGCGGCGATGCCAGCCCGACCAGACGCCGACGGTCTGCGCCATCAGCTCCAGCGCAAACCAGCCGGGCAGGTTACCGTCGGCGTCAAGAAACGGCGCCAGCACGCCGCGCCCGGTGACGGCAACGCGGCACGCGGCGGTTTCGTCAGTGACCTCCAGCACCTCTTCCAGCAGCAGCATCGGCGCGTCGTGCGGCAGGTAGTCGCCGGGCGATAAATAGTGGTTCATAAAACTCTCCCGAGCAGAATGCTGGCGTTATTGCCGCCAAAGGCGAACGAGTTGGACAGGATCGTCGGACGGGCGAGCGGCTGCGCGGTATCGATGATGCCGCAGGCGGGCAGCGCCGGGTCGCGCGGCGAAAGACTGAAATCCTGAGCCGGCAGCGGCAGGCTGCGCTGCAGGATCAGCATGGCGATTGCCGCCTCGGTGATCCCCGCCGCGCCCAGCGTATGGCCGGTCAGATGCTTGGTGGAGCTGCACGGCACCTGCTCGCCAAACAGTGCACTCACCACCTGCGACTCCACCTGATCGTTAAGCGGCGTCGCGGTGCCGTGGAGGTTGATGTAGCCCACCGCCTCGGCTGAGAGACCGGCATCGTCGAGCGCCTGGCGAATGGCGCGGATGGCCCCTTCGCCCTGCGGATGAGGGGCCGAAATATGGTGCGCGTCGCTGGACTCGCCCACCCCGAGCAGGGCGATGGGCTGCGGCTCGCGGGTCAGCAGCATCAGCCCTGCGCCTTCGCCGATCGTAATTCCGCTCCGGTCGCGGCCGAAGGGCTGACACAGCGTCGGGGAGAGGGACTCCAGGCTGTGGAAGCCGTTCACCGGCATCCGGCTGAGGGAGTCGGCGCCGCCGACAATCGCCACGTCCGCGAGGCCGGCCTCGATCAGCCGCCGCCCGCTGATTATCGCGCGGGCGCTGGAGGAGCAGGCGGTGGAGAGGGTAAAGGCCGGGCCGTCGAGATCCAGCCAGTGGCTGAGAAAGCGCGACGGATCGCCCAGCTCCTGCTGCGGGTAGTGCCAGGCCGCGCTCGCCTTCGCGTTGAGGGTCAAGTCCACGTGCCTGTCGCCCTCATCGAGTCCGGAGGTGCTGGTGCCGAGCACCACCGCCACGCGGTCGCGGCCGTAGCGGGCGATAGCGTCGTCCACCTGCGGCTGAATCTGCGCCAGCGCCGCCAGCAGCAGCTGATTGTTACGCGTGCGGTGGGCGGCAAACGCGTCGCCGATGGCGGGCAGCTCGCCGTCAACGCCGCCGAGCATCGCCTGCGGTTGCCCCTGCAGCCAGCCGGCGCGCGGGCGCATACCGGGGGCGATGCCGCGCGTCAGGTTGCAGGCAATCTCGTCGAGGCTGTTGCCCAGCGCGTTAATCATGCCGACAGCAGAAATGTAGATCATCTCAGTCACCCAGGTATTGAATGGTGATGTGGTAGCCGAAGGCGTGCTGCTGAATGCTGATGGGCTCACGGCGGCCTTTGCGGTTCAGGTAGGTGATTTCCGTCACCAGCCTGCCGCGGGCGTTGCGCAGCTCGCGCCTGTCGCTGGCGTCGGTCAGCGTCCAGCCTTTCGGCAGCTGCGGCTGCCAGGCCGCTATCGGCCAGTGGCTGAGCATCACGTCGGCCAGCACCTGACTGGCGGGCGGCATCTGCGGCACCACGATCGACTGTTCGGTATGCACGCCTTTTTCATCATAGGTGACGAGGAACAGGCGAATGCCCACCGATGAGAGCCCGGCCAGCGTCACCCTGTGCGCATCGGCGTTGAGCATCACCAGCAGCGACTGGGTCTGGCCGTTAAAGCTGCCGCTCAGCAGCTGCTGTGAGCTGAGCGTCGGTGAGATGCCCGGCGCCGGGAGCGTCACGCGGGTGCCCGGCTCCAGCCACGCCTGCGGGCGGTCCTGCTGCGCCTTCTGCGAATGGCCGCAGCCGGCAAGGGCTAAGGTGGCAATCAGCGCGAGGGCGCGGCCAAATCTGAACGTCATCATCGTCTGTGTTTCCCTTTTTTATCGGGCATCGCCAGGGGCGATAGCAGGAAGGCGGTGAAAATCCCGCTGACCAGCACGATGCCAAAGCTGGCGATCGCCTGGGTTGAGCTAAATACCAGCATGCCGAGGGTCAGCAGCGTGGTCATCATGGCCAGGGTAACGGCCAGCAGCGAGGTCAGCGGCGTGCCGCGCGGGTTGCTGAAGAACAGCGTGTAGTTGATGCCAATCCCCAGCACCAGCACCAGCGCCAGCAGCGAGAACAGATTGAGCGAGTGGCCGCTGAAGGAGAGCGCCGCGAGGCCGCAGCCTAATGAGAGCACCGAAGGCACGAGGCTGATAAGCCCTTTACGCCAGCCGAGGCGCAGAACCGCCCCGCAGGCGATGGTCGCCAGGGCGATACCCAGCAGCCCGGTGAGCAAATGGCGATAGAGGGCGAAGAGCTCGTCGAAAGCGCTTTTCCTGTCGACCCACGCCACGCCGCTATATTTTGCGCCAAGGGCCTTCAACATCGGGCTCTCCTTCACGCCGTCAACCGGCACCAGCACGCCGCTCTCGCCGTTCTGCAGGGTTATCCATAGCAGACGCCAGCCTTCGCTGGCCGGGCTGGCAAGCCAGGCCTCCACGGTGACCGGCATGGGACTGAGATCCGGGTTGATCGCCTGCAGCCCGGCGCTTTGCAGCACGCGGCTTACCGCCGGGGAGGCGGCCTTCAGCAGCGTCAAGTCCTGACGCTGGCGGGCCAGCGAGTTCAGGGGGATCGTCCGGTAGCCGTTAAGCAGCCCCTGCCGCTGCGCCTGTTCCAGCGCCGGCGTAAAGGCTTCCAGCCGCTCCAGCGTTTGCTGCGGCGTCCGCCCGTAGACCACGAACCACTTCTGATCGACGCCCTGGCCGGTTAAGGCCGCGATCGTCTTTTCCTGCGCCAGCAGGGGCTGCGGCAGCGCCTGTAGCTGTGAAATATCGTCGTCGACGCGCAGGGTGGCGATCCCCGCCAGCGAGCACATCGCGAGGGCGACCGGCAGGCCGATGGTGAGCTTTTTATTGCGTCGCCATGCCGCCAGCCAGCGCAGCATCAGAACCATCGCCGGCACCGGACGCACCGGCAGGCCGCGGGAGAGCAGCGGATGCCAGAAGATAACCGTCAGGCAGGAGGCGCTGAGCCCGGCGGCGGCGAATACCGACATCTGGCGAATGCCGGGGAAGGGCGCGAGCATCATGATCAGATAGGCTACGACCACCGTAAGGAGCGCCAGCAGCAGCGCGTTGCGTACCTTGGCGAGGCTTTGCCACGGCGTGACCTCGCCGCCGTGCACCATCCGCTCTGTCAGGTAGTAGAGCGTGTAATCGGCGGAAATACCGATAATGCTCATGCTCATTACCAGCGTCATCAGGTGCAGCTCGCCGAACAGCAGCAGCGTGGCGACGGTGCCCGCCAGCGCGCCGATACCGATGGAGATCAGGCTCAGGATCAGCGGACGCAGCGAGCGAAAGACCGCGACGATGAGCAGAATAACGCCCAGGATGGTGGCCACGCCGAGGGTTGAGATATCCCGTTTTGCCTGCTGGCTGGCGTAGTCGCTGTAAAATACCGTGCCGCGCGAGAGCAGCTGAGCCTGCGGATAGCGGGCCTTGAGCTCGGCTTCCAGGGCGGAGAGGGTGGTCACAAGACGATGCGTTTGCTGCATATCAAACGACGAACCCGCCAGCTCGCCGTGCAGCAGATACCACTGGTTGCCCTGCTTATCCTCGGTCACCAGCCAGCCATCCTTCAGCTGCATACGCTGGCCGTTTTTCGCCATCGCCAGCTGCGAGCCGCGCATCAGCATCAGCGGGTCATTTTGCAGCTCTTTGCCGCTGACGCCGGAGAAGGCGGAGTAGAGCTGAGAGAGGATCCACTGCGCCTGGGCTTCGCCGCCGTTTTGCAGGCGGGCGCGGGTGGCATCGTCAATCAGTCCGTTGCGGTGCTGCCAGAAAAAAGTGCCCCAGGCCTGCTGGCTGGCAGCATCCATCGGGCCCTTCACCGTCGCCAGCGCGTGGGTGTTCTGCAGCAGCCTGAGCCACTCGCGGGCCACCTGCGGGTCGGCCTGCTTGCCGGGGCTGACCAGCCACACCAGCTGCCGGTCAAGGCGCTGCATAAAGCCCTCATTGAGGCTCGGAGGAACGGCACCAAGCGCCTGTTTCGGCAGCATCGCCAGCACGCTGCTGTTCATCCGCGACTGCGGCAGCAGCGTCAGCAGCACGCCCAGCATCACCAGGCAGGCGAGCCCCCACAGCAGCGCGAAGCTTCTGCGGTTACTGTGCAGCAAATCGTTGGCGTTCGTCATCGGTCAGTTGCGCTGGCGTAAGTTGATGTTGAGAAAGGGTGATATCGGTGCGGTCGCCCTGCTTATCGTTTAGCTGAATATGTTCCAGGTAGGCCTGTCCGCCGAGATCGATGGTGGCGAAGATTTTATCCAGCGGCGTGGCTATCGGCGTCAGGCGCAGCGTCCAGCGGCCTGCGCCCGCATCGTTGAATTCAACGCGGAAGTTCTGCTCCAGCACCCGGCGATCGGCCTGGAACAGCGCCCGCAGCAGATGGTTGAACTGGAACATCTGCGGGTTGCTCTCGGCGGTGATGACCTGCGGCGGCTGGCCGTTAATCGCCTGCACCATTCGCCTGTCGTCGAGCAGCAGCTGCATCGGGAACGGCTGGGTTTGATCCCACAGCAGGCCCTTATCGCGGGCGATCAGCATCGTTCCCTGGGATCGCAGCGGCTGCGGCAGATCCTTGATGGTGCGGGTTTGATCGAAGTGGGCGCGGATAACCGGCTGCTCGGTGAAGCGCTGCTGCAGATCGTCGAGCGTCAGCGCGCTGACCAGCGGGCAGACGAGCAGCGCCAGCAGGGGCCAGAGTTTCATGGCGTGACCCCCATGCGTTCAAACAGAATATCCGGGCTGACGAAGCTCATTTCCCGGCTTTTCTCCTCTACCGCGACCTGAATGGTGTAGCCGGTGGTGGTCCGTTTTCCGCTGGCCGCGTCGACGATCTCATAGCCAATGCGCAGCCGGTTCTCATACTCTTCGAGGCGGGCGCGCACGCGAAAGCGCTGTTCAAAGGTCAGCACGTCGCGGTACTTAACGCGGGTGTCGACGACCGGCCACAGGTAGCCGGACTCCTTCATCTGCCGGTAGCCGTAGTTGAACTGATTGAGCAGCGCCTCGCGGGCGATCTCGAAGTAGCGGAAATAGTTGCCGTGCCACACCACGCCCATCATATCGACGTCGTGAAACGGGACGGTCAGCTCTACTTCGGCAGTAAAACGGGGATCGTTAAGCACCCTTTACTCCTTCTCTTTGGCGTCTGGCAGCTGCCAGAAATCGAAAAAATTAAACCAGTCCAGCGGCGAGCGCAGGGCGTAGTGCTCGAGGCGGCTGGCGTAGCGATCGACCGCGTTTTGGATCGCCTCCTCGCGCCCGGCGCGCGGCAGGATCAGCGGGTCGGCGAACGGTTCACAGTGAATATGCAGCTTGTCCTGCTGGCGGAGGGCGAAGATCAGCTGTACCGGGCAGCGCAGGACCGATGCCAGAATAAAGGGCCCCTGCGGGAACGGCGCGGGCTGGCCCATAAACGGGCTCCAGCAGACGCGCCACGTGCCGCCGCGCTGGGGCGTCACCGCGATGCGGTCGCCGACGATCGCAATCCATTCTCCGCGCTCCAGCTTCTCTTTCAGCAGGATGGCGGTATCCGGACCGATATCGGTTACCGGTATCAGGTTCAGCCCGGCCTGGGGCGCCATCTCCTGCATGATTTGCTTAAAGCGGCGGGCGTTGTCGCTAAACACCAGCGCATTGATGGTTTTGGTGCCCTGCAGCTGCGCCAGCGCCCGGCAGGCTTCGACGTCGCCAAGATGCGAGGCCAGCAGCAGCTTGCCGCCAGGGGCGCTGCTGTGCAGCGTTTCCTCAGCGCCGGGCGCAAAAACCACATCGCGATCGAAGCGGAGCTCGCCGCGCCAGCCGGCGATTTTATCGAGCATCGCATGGCCAAAGCGCAGAAAGTGGCGATAGCTGTTCAGCGCAGGCAGCGGCTGCTGCCGGGCGCTAAGCTGCGCCCGCACGCGGGAGAGCCAGCTGCGGGAGGCACGGCGGGCGCGGTGAGCGCTGAGCCAGTAGACCGCCACCACCGGATAGAGCAGCAGCGTAAACGCTTTGCGTCCCAGCAGACGCCACACCAGCAGCATCAGGCGCATGCCCCACAGCCCTTTGACCTCCTCCTGCTGCGCCCAGTGTACGGGGGAGCGGCGCAGCAGCAGGGAGGGGATGCGCGGCAGCATGCCGAGGAACAGGCGGGTGTGCATCCAGGAGATGCGGCAGTTGTCCTTAAAGGCGTCAAAATGAGAGAGCCCGTCCGGCGGATAGGTGACGCGCGTCGGCACAAAATAGCTGGGGTTGCCCTGCCAGTAGAGGCGGACCATCACTTCGGTATCAAAATCCATGCGCTGGCCGAGGGCGACGCGCTGCGCCAGGCGCAGCGTTGGCGCTATCGGGTAAACGCGAAACCCGCACATGCTGTCTTTCAGCTGTAGCGATAGCGTTTCGATCCACACCCAAACGTGCGTTATCCAGCGTCCGTACAGGCGCGAGCGGGGAATGGAGTCGTCGTAAATCGGCTGGCCGGAAATCAGCGCCGCCGGATGGCGGCGGGCCAGCTCGAGCAGCTGCGGAATATCTTCGATGGCGTGCTGGCCGTCGGCGTCGACCTGCACGGCGTGGCTATAGCCGGCTTCGGCGGCGGCCTGCAGCCCGCGGATCACCGCCACCCCTTTGCCGGCGTTCTCGGCCAGCCGAATCAGCGTGAGGTTCGGCTCCCGCGCCGCCAGCTCGTTCAGCTGCAGGCGCGTCTCCACGCTGCTGCCGTCGTCCACCACGATGCAGGGCAGGCCGAACGGCTGCAGTCGGGCCAGCACGCGCGCCATCATTGCCCCGTGGTTGTAGCAGGGGATCACCACGCAGGGGCGGAAGGTTAGCGACACAGGCGAATCTTCCCGCTGCTGGCGGTATGGCGCGCGTCGCCGTCGTGGCGCTGATAGCTAAAGGCCAGTATCTGGCGCGCTTCCTGCCAGCTCAGGACCAGCGTGACGGTGGTCTCCGGCAGCAGCGGCGCCTGGAATTTGACGTTCTGAATGCTGTGAAAGCGCCAGCCCGGCGCCAGCAGCGTGGTGGCGTAGTGCATCACCCAGTCGAGCTGCGCGACGCCTGGCAGCAGCGGCTGTACGGCAAAATGGCCGCCGAACCAGAAGAGGTTAGGGTCGAGGTGCAGGACGATTTCAACCTGCTGCGGCTGTGCCTGATGGCGCTCTATTTCATGGGGTATCATGAAAAAATTCCTGTAGTTGCGCATAGACACGCTTGTTCATACTGTTGACCGGGATGTCGTCAATCACGCGCCAGTAGCGGGGGATCGCCACCGGTTCCAGCGTCGGGCGCAGCGCCTGGCGCCACTGGCGCTCAAGGGTTTTGCCCTCGTGCTGCCAGCGCTGACGGGTTTGCGCATCCAGCACCAGCAGCGCGCCAATCCCCTGGCGATCGCCGCGGGTGACCGGCAGAGCCACGGCTTCGCGGATCCCCGGAAGGTTCTGGAGCCTGAGCTCTATTTCGCTCAGCGAAATCCGCTTCTCTTCAATTTTGACCACCCGCCCACGCCGTCCGGTCAGATGAAACTGGCCGTTGGCGGTAAATTCCAGGGTATCGTCGATTAACAGCCCGTCTTCATCGGCGATAAGCGGTGAAAACAGGCGGAAAGTCTCCCCCTGCTGCAGCAGCCTGATGCCGGCAAAGGGCTGCCAGGCCGCCTCTTCCTGGCGCCGAGAACGCCAGGCGATCACGCCGGTTTCGGTGCTGCCATAAATTTCGTCCGTCCAGACCTTCAGCCAGGCCGCCGCCCTGGCGACATCTTCCGAGGGAAGCTGGCCGCCGGCAGACAGGACGAGCGCTACCGGCGGCGGCGTCAGATGGGGATCGAGGCGTTTCAAAAACGCCGGGCTGCTGATAAACGCATAGCGGTGCTGCTGGCTCAGGGCGCTGAGCTGCTCGGCGTAAAAGAGCATCGCCGCGTGGAGCGGCAGGCCGAGAGCCATCGGCAGAAAGATGCGAAAGGTGAGACCGTAGAGGTGCTGAGGCACCACCGAGGCCACGATGCGGCAGCCTTCGAGGCGGGTGGCGAAGCGCGCGGCCAGCAGCTCGGCTTCACGGTCAAGATGGGCGATCGGTTTGATAACCCGCTTGGGCTTCCCGGTTGAGCCTGAGGTAAACAGCTCTACGCAGGCGTCCCCGGCGATGCGGCAAAACGCGGCGGGCTCTGCCATCGCGCGGCGCGCGCTGCCGATGACCAGTGAGGGTCCGTGCCAGTCGAGGGGCCTGTCGCTGAGCACACCGTCAAACAGCGCTCGCTGCTCGTTCAGCAGCGAGCTGCGGCTATGTCCAGGGATCACCGGGATTTTATGCGCGTGCAGCGTCGCCAGCAGCGCGACGAGAAACAGGTAGCTGTCCTCAAAGCACAGCGCCCAGCGTTCGGCATCGTGCTGTTGCAGCCGTTCGACCCACTGCGCCACGTCGTAGCGTAAATGGCCGAGGGTCCAGGTTTGCTCATCCAGCCAGGCGATCGGCGTGTCCGACGGACGCGAAGCGTCCAGCCAGCGCGCCAGCGAGAGAGGCACTATCATGACGACTCTCGCTTTATCATCCGCTGGCGCACCAGCCACTCTGCGGCCATCAGCGTGCCGATCAGCAGATAGGCAATCATGCCGTTCCACGCCGTCCATAGCGCCATATCGCCATACAGCGCGGTAAAGAGCGCCATGCCGCCGTTAAGAATAAAGAGGCCGCACCAGATTTGCGTCACCCGACGGGTGTAGCGTACGCCGGCCGCGGAAAGCTGCGGGTCGCGCAGGCGCGCCAGCCGTTCAACAACCGGCATCGTGGACCACAGCGAGCCGCCGAAAACGGCGAGCATGACGGCGTTGACCACCAGCGGATAAAACAGCAGCAGCTGATGCGTTTTGAGCAGGTAGCTGGCGGTACAGAGTGCCATACCCGCCAGCGCCACCAGCCGGGTGACGGCGTGCAGCGGTCCCGCCTGTCGCCGGGTCTGGCGAAAGCGTAACAGCAGAATCAGCGCCATCAAGGGGAGCAGCCAGTGCAGGCTGTTGTGCGCGAGGCCCAGCCAGATTAAAAATGGCCAGGCCAGCAGGAGCAGGCTCGTTAGCAGCTGTATGCCCTTAGATGAAGGGGCGCCCGACATGCGGGTCAGGCTTCTCGGGACATGCGTTCAACCGCATCAACGACGTCCTGTACGGTACGCACGGCCTTAAACTCTTCCGGCTTTATTTTCTTGCTGGTCTTCTTTTGCAGGTGGACGATCATATCGACGGCGTCAATGCTGTCCAGCTCGAGGTCTTCGTACAGACGCGCTTCCGGGCGGATCTCCTGCGGGTCGATTTCAAACAGCTTAACCAGAAGCGCCGAGACTTCTGCATAAATATCATGTGATTCAGTCATGGGTGGTGCCTCAGGTACGTTGAGCGTGGATGAACGCGGCCAGGGTCGCGACGGAGTAGAAGTGCTGGCGCATCTCGTCACTTTCGGCGGAAAGCACCACGCCGTAGCGGTTTTTCACCGCCAGCCCCAGTTCCAGGGCGTCAATGGAGTCGAGGCCGAGACCGTCGCCAAAGAGCGCCGCGTCGGCGTCGATGTCGTCAGCCGACAGCTCTTCCAGATTCAACGTGTTGATGATGAGATTTTTCAGTTCAAGATAGAGCGCTTGCATCATTAATTCCTGAAGTAGGCGTAGTACCTGATTGTAATTGAAGCAAAATATGCCGATTTAGCTGTCTTGCTGCCAGCGACGGTTCTTGTGAGTTATCGTCGTAAAACTGGGCGATCTGCACCCGCTCGCCTACCTCGATGGTAAACAGGGGCCGGGTTGCCGGCGCATCGTACCATTTACTGTTTTTGCCCAGCATATGTTCGCTGCAGCGAATGACCACTACGCGCAAATCGCTGGCGCAGCGCACGGCAATATTGGCCGCGCCGCGCTGAAGGACCATGGGTTCACCCGGCAGGGTGCGGGTTCCCTCCGGGAAAATTAAGATGGTATCGCCCTGCTGCAGGCGCTGTCGGCTGGCGGGCAGCAGCGCATCGGCCTGATCGTTAATTAAATAGTCCGCCGCGCGGATCACGCCGCTGACGAACGGGTTTTTCAGCAGGGCGCTTTTTACCAGGCAGTCGGTCTCGGGCATGATCGAAGCCAGCATCACGTAGTCGATAAGGCTGGGATGATTAGCGACCACCAGGCATCCGCGCTCCTTGCGCAGGAGCTCAGCGCCCAGGATCCTGTAATCCAGCACCCCGACGGCTTTGACCACCGTTAAGAAGAGGCGAAAGCTGGCCGAGATGCTGCGTCGCGCCAGGCGACGGCGGCGAGATTTATCTCTGACCACCACCAGCAGCAGGTTAAACCAGACTAAGGAGAGCAGCAGCCCGCCAAGGCCGAACAGCGCGAAGCAGACGCCGGTCATCAGCCCGCGCCAGGCGCGATTTATGCGTGACGGAAGGCCGTTCATGAGCGGCTCCACTGCCACTGCAGGCGCTCGCCGGCGAGGGTAAAGGCCGGGCTCTCCTGCAGATAGTGGCGTAAAAACTGCAGGCTCTGCGGCAGCTCCGCCTCTTCGCCCGGCGCGGCGCGCTGCGTCGAGCAGCGCCACTCTTCGCCCGCTTCGATAACCAGCGCGAGCGCGTAGGGCCAGGTCGGCATCGCGGGGGGAAGATAGGGGTGATAAAACTCCGGGAGATGGCCGTCGAAATCAACCATCAGCACGCGCTGATAGCCCGCCTGCAGCAGGCACATCGCTTCGCACAGCCCCTGCTGGAAGGTATCCCGCCCGGCGGAGAGTGAAGAGGAGACGATCGGCCTTTGGGCGGCAATGGTCAGGTTACCGACCGCCGAATTATGCACCGAGAGCGCGAAGTCAGTCGGGGAGAGCGCCTGCTCCGTCGCCAGCGCGTGCAGGATGCGGTAGTTGCGTTCAAGCTCGCCGTGGCGGCTGGTGTACAGTACGGCATCGATGCGATGGCGGCGCAGCATCGCCAGCCCGCACTCAACGGCAAGCCGGCTGCCGGAGCTGAGTCGTCTGGCGGTCATCATCGGTAATTCGCTCAGCTTTGCCTGAGGCGCCGCCGGATCGATGGCGTGCGAAAGCCGTGACCACTGCTGCCACTGCGTCGTTTCGCTTAGTCCTGGGGCTCTGCCCTGCCAGTCAATTATGTTTAGTGCAAATTTCATCAACGCGAGTCCGCGGTAAATCGGTGATTCCGGTAGCGTTTTTTAACGCCACCTTGTTATTTTTCTGCTGGCCTGCCAATACAGTATGACCGACGCCAGGTTATCGGGCGCGCCGCAGCCCGCATTATTTGCCGATCGATTTCGCGTATTTTCGATATTTTCGCGCATCAGTGCAATTTATTGTGGCAAATCTAAGAGCGCGAGCCGAATATTTTCATCGTTCCGCCCGCCGCCTGACGCGCATTTTCTGCCGCGACCACCACATATCATACAGGGCGGCTTGCGAATACATAGGATAATGCCGAATCAAATGGCGGTTCGGCATTATCCCGCGGGCCTTCAGGCGGCGTTAGCGGGATGATGCCGATATAGCGCCGGGCGCTATATTCCTCTTTAGGGGTAAGAACCCTAATCACTTCACGCCCGAGCGCGGAGAGCGAATGCTTACAGCGCGCTTCCCGCAGCCAAATTAACCTGGATGTCTTTATCCAAATTATGTACCCAGCGGTTATAGTTTTTATGGATTTCACCGCCGGAGGCCATCAGGTTGAGGCTGCTGACGTAACGAATAGAATAACCGGTCGCGGAATAGTTAATTTGCACTTCAGCGACGTGATCGCGCGCCTGCTGGCGGGCTTTGATAATACCCGGCGCCGTTTCTGACATTATCCACTGGCGCTGTACGCCGGCTCGGAAAATAGCATTTTTTACCTGAGCATCGGTATGGCCAGCGCTGACCGTGGTCTGAATTTGTTCGATGGGCGCCGTACGGGCGCAGCCTGCCAATGTCCCGATAACGGCAATAGCTGCCAGCCACTTAACAACCTTTTTCATGAACGCTTCCTGTCGAATTATGGGTATATGATGAGATGCCCAATGCTAAGAATAATTAATATCAGTCTCACCGGGCCGGAATTATCTCTCAGGTAAATATCTCGCGCGTTTTCCGTTTTGACGTCAGGCGAGAAGGGTTTTCATCATAAAGCATAGATCGCGAGGTCACCAGCGGCAATGAGTAATGATGATGGATTTCATATGGTTAAAATTTACTTTGATAGCCTAAAATTCACAAAAATTATACAATCCTCGCTATTCTTCACCATCAAATTAATCAGTCGGCTTATTCAGTCATATCATTCTCATCATTTAATAATAAGCAAACTATTACCCGGCTATATAATGGGGGTATTATATCTCCGGCTGCCGGGGGCAGCGGGAATTCTGTTTTATTTCCCCGATTTAAGTCGTGAATGACGTAAATCAATATTCAGTTCTGGTAGCTGTTTTTCACCGGACGACGTGGTAACGGGGAAACACCGAGTGGGGCATATTCGCTGAACCTGAATACCGCAACCGGCGCCTGAAGGAGTTCGCTTCAGGCTGCGGATTGGCCGGGAGCGATGTTTAATTTGCCCGCGGCTGACGATCGCGGTGCCGTCGGGGCAGCGGCCAAAAAAAATGGCCCCCGGTGGCGACACCGGAGGCCATAACCTCTGACCGTGAGTTACTGAATGGTCAGGGTATTAATGATGTTTTCCGCCGCAGTCTGCGCCTGCTGCTGGTTGTCCGCCGGCAGAGTGATCTGCAGGGTCAGCAGCTTGTCATCTACCTTGCCGAGAAGAACCGAAGACCAGGCGGTCTGTCCTTTGGCGGAGATGATGCTGTCCAGCTGCTGCAGCGTGTGGCCTTTGATCTCAACGGATTTATTGGTCACGACCTGCAGCTGCGGATCGCGGCTGCGCTGCTGCTCTTCCAGACGCTGAGCCAGTACGGACAGCTCTTCAGTGGTGCTGTCGCCCACAATCACGATCACCGCTTTCTGACCTGTGACATCAGAATAGACGTGCATGTTGTTGGCCTGAGTACCCAGCTTCCCGCTCTGGTCAGTCATCCCAGCGGGCAGGGAGAAGCTCAGTTTGCCGTCCAGCAGGTTCACGGTTTGTCCGCTGGCGTTGCTTTCAGCCGCAGCCCCTTCGGTTGGCGCTTTTGAATCGCTGTTATCACAGGCCGCAAGGCCCACAACCAGCAGGCCAATACCGACATATTTAACCAAATTGCGCATTGACATCTTCCTTTCGATAAACGGCCATTAACGGCTCATTCGCTTATCTTATCACATCAGTCTGCGAGTACTCTTAACCTGGCTGCAATGCTGACAAATCAGATTTATCCGCCATTTTTTTCAGCAGCATATTCAACAACATGCCGTACATCGGCAGGAAGAATACGATGCTAATCAGCACCTTGAAGCAGTAGTCAACGATGGCGATTTCTCCCCAGTGGGCCGCCATAAACGGGTCCGGGCTGCGCCAGAAGGCGATAAAGAAAAAGGCCAGCGTGTCGCTGACGTTGCCAAACAGCGTCGAGGCGGTGGGCGCCAGCCACCAGCGGCGGTTTTGACGCAGGCGGTTAAAGACGTGGACGTCGAGGATCTGCCCCAGCGCATAGGCCATAAAGCTGGCGGCCGCGATACGCGCCACGAACAGGTTGAAGTGCATCAGTGCGGCAAAGCCCTGCCATTCGCCCATATAAAACAGCGCGGAGACGCCATAGGAGATCAGCAGCGCCGGGACCATTACCGCGAGGATGATGCGTCGCGCCAGCGGTGCGCCAAAAATGCGTACCGTCAGATCGGTGGCGAGGAAGATAAACGGAAAGCTGAACGCGCCCCAGGTGGTATGGAAACCAAAAATGGAGATCGGTAGCTGCACCAGATAGTTACTGGAGGTGATCACCAGCAAATGGAATAGCGATAGCCAGACCAGCGCTTTTTTACGCTGTACGGTAGTAAAGGGATTCATATTGTGACCTTTTTATGCCCGTTATCCTTCAGGCTGCAGAGGCGTCGCCGCTTTTCTACAACATGAATGAGTGAGGGACTGAAATTTGGGGTGAGGGAACCCAATTAAAAACGGCTGCATGATACTGCGTTGAGAGCGTAATGCAACGGTTGTTTTTCGCGCAAACGTTAACCTGGCTTGCGTCGCGTGCGGGTGGGGGTAAACTAGGGCCGTTTTGTTGACGTGAGATGAAAATGAGCGAACTTTTTTCCAGTCCTGACCACACTTTGGATGCACAGGGGCTGCGCTGCCCCGAGCCGGTAATGATGGTGCGCAAGGCCGTGCGTACGATGCCGGTTGGCGAGACGCTGCTGATTATCGCCGACGATCCGGCGACAACCCGCGATATTCCCGGCTTTTGCCGCTTTATGGAGCATGAGCTGGTGGCGCAGGAGATTAGCGCTCTGCCGTACCGCTATTTGATTCGTAAAAACCACTGAACTCCCCGCTAAGCGCTGCGCCAGCGGGGAGCGCGTCCGCTACTTCTGGCGCAACAGCCGCAGGGCGTTGACGGTGACCAGCACCGTGGCGCCGGTATCCGCCAGCACCGCCAGCCAAAGTCCGGTCAGGCCGAGCAGCGTGGTTATCAGGAAAATCCCCTTCAGTCCCAGCGCAATCGCAATGTTCTGCCGGATGTTGGCATGGGTGGCGCGAGCCAGCGAAATCATCTGCGCCAGGCCGGTTAAGCGGTTATGGGTTAACGCCGCGTCGGCGGTCTCCAGCGCCACGTCGGTGCCGCTGCCCATTGCAATGCCGATGGTGGCCGCCTTCATGGCCGGCGCATCGTTGATGCCGTCGCCGACCATCGCCAGCGGCGCTTCGGCGTTGAGCGCCATCACCGCCGTGACCTTATCGGCAGGCAGCAGCCCGGCACGGAACGCCAGCCCCAGCTCGTCGGCGATGGCCGCCGCCGCGCGCGGGTTATCGCCGGTCAGGATCACCCCCTGTACGCCGAGCTGACGCAGATCTTCAACCGCCTGGCGGGCGTCGTCGCGCAAGGTATCGCGCAGCGCCAGAATGCCGAGCAGGATATCCTCACGCCGCACCAGCACCACCGTTTGGCCGGCGCTCTCCAACTGCTGGATCTGCTCTTCATACGCCGCCGCCGCGCCTTTACCTGCCGCGCAAATTAACACCCGGCGGCCGGCAACGTCGGCTTCGATGCCGGAACCGGCCAGCGCGCGCTGGGCGCTGGCGGTGGGGATATTCAGCCCCCGCTGCTGCGCTTCGCGGACGATGGCCTGGGCCAGCGGATGGCTGGAACCTTGCTCCACCGCGGCGGCCAGCGCCAGCAGGTCGTTCTCATCGATGTCGGCGGTGACGATCGCTGCGCTCACGCGCGGCTGGCCGACGGTCAGGGTGCCGGTTTTATCAAAGGCGACCTGGCGAATCTGGCCCAGCTGTTCAAGCGCGGCGCCGCCTTTAATCAGCGCACCGCGACGGGCCGCGACCGCCAGCCCCGAGGTGATTGCCGCCGGGGTGGAAATCACCAGCGCGCACGGGCAGCCGATCAGCAGCAGCGTTAGCCCCTTGTAGATCCACGGCAGCCAGGCACCGGCAAAAAGCAGCGGCGGTACGACGGCTACCAGCAGGGCAACGAGCATAATGGCCGGGGTATAAATGCGGCTAAAGCGATCGATAAAACGCTCGATGGGCGCCCGGCGCTCTTCGGCTTCCTCAATCAGCTTCAGAATACGATCGATAGCGCTGTCGCCGGGTTCGGAGATGACCGTCAGCTGCACCAGACGGTCGACGCTGGTTGCGCCTGCCGCGACGCGCTGGCCGGCGCTGCGTTCCACCGGGACGGATTCGCCGGTTAACGCGCTCTCATCGAAGCTGGCAAACGGCGTCATCAGCTGACCATCGGCGGGCAGGCGTCCGCCGGCGGCGACCTCAATCAGATCCCCGGGGCGCAGGTCGCGCTGGGCGACGGTTTCCCGCACGCCGTCGCGGATCCGCGTGGCGGTATCGGGCTTGAGGGCCATGAGCGCGCTGACGCCCTGGCGAGCGCGGCTGGCGGCCCAGCCTTCAAGGCGTTCGCCGATCAGGAACAGCAGCAGCACCATCGCGGCTTCGGCGGTGGCACCGATAAACAGCGCCCCGATGGCGGCGACGCTCATTAGCGTTTCAATGGCAAACCAGCTGCCGCTTCTCATCAAACGCACCGCCTGGCGCGCGACCGGCCACAGGCCAACGAGGGTGGTGGCAACGAAGGCCAGCTCGCCGAAAGGGTGGTTGAACTGCTCCAGCCCCCAGCTCAGCGCCATCATCAGCACCAGGGTTATTAGCGGCAGATTCTCCCGCAGCCGGGAGATTTCCTGCTGCGGAGTCTCTTCATCGCGCAGGGTATAACCCGCCGAGCGCACCGCGCTTTCCACCTGCGGGCGGATATCGCTCCCGGCGTTCACCAGCAGCTTTTGCGTGGCAAACAGCACCTGTACCTGGCTGACGCCCGGCACCTGGCGTACGGCGTTCTCGACCTTGCGGGCGCAGGCGGCGCAGTCCATGCCGTCGATTAACCAGCTGTAGCGCGCGGTTTCCAGGGGTTCTTCGCGGGCTTGCGCCGCGCAGGAGGAGTCCGTACAGCAGCTGTCAGGCTGTGCGGCTGCGGGTTTTAATTTGAATGACGAGAACTGTGGGACTTTTTTATCCTGAGCTTCTGGAGTCGACATGGGACCCTCCGGGTAATGATAATTTTCTCATTGCCCAGAGGATACACTCTGGAGTCGACTCCAGAGTCAAGCGTTAAATTAGAGGTACAGCGCGCGCACGATCAGGAAGTGTCCGGCGAAGTAGAAGGCGGCGGCAATCGCGTTATCGGCGCGGAAGCGGCGGCGATAGTGGCTGACCAGCCAGACAATATTCCCCAGCAGCAGGAAGGCGGCGCCGATAAAGCCGGAGAGGGCGGTATCGGTCGGGCGCACGAACCACAGCTCCCCCGCCAGCCAGACCATCACCAGCGTCATGCCGATAAAGGTGAATACCGGCAGGCGCATCTCTTCCAGCCGGGTCCAGATTACCGCCAGCAGCAGCGCGCCAACGACCAGCAGCACCAGCGGCAGCGGCCAGAAAAATGACAGCGTCATCTGGCTGGCAAACCAGATGGTATAGAGCAGATGCGAAAGGAAAAAGGCGCCGACGGCGTACATCACCCGCTGGCGCGGCAGCAGCGTCAGCGCGTCGCCGACCAGCGAGGCGCACAGGCCGGCCAGCACCAGGTAGCTGATGGCGTTGAACATCGGCGCCTGCCAGGCAAGCAGCAGCAGGAGAATGAGCGTAACGGGTTTAAACAACCAACGTTGCCACGTTGGCCCACGATAGGACGCATCGACGTAAAGCCATGCGGAAAAACAGACAGCAATAAACGACCAAAGCATAGTGAGTCCCTGTATCTGTTATCGCTATACCCGCCGCCTTACAGGCCGCAACCCGAAATGCATAGGGTATAAGTAGTTGTACTGACGGTACTAATGTTCAGTGTAGTGGCTCGGGAGGGCAGATGACAACGTTAATCAAGGCACGGTATGCTGATTCCTGAGAATTCCTGGGGGTAAGATGAATGAGTAAGATCCCGCTGTTTTTTATTATCGTCGTGGCCATCATTGTGGTGGCGGCATCGGTTCGCTATGCGCAGCAGCGACGGGAAGGCAGGGACAACGACGCCGCGCCGCTGCTGCAAAGGCAGGTGGTGGTGAGCAACAAGCGGGAGAAGGTGATTAACGATCGTCGCTCGCGCCAGCAAGCCGTCGCCCCGGCCGGCAGCGAGATGCGCTATGACGTCAGCTTCAGGCCGGAAAGCGGCGGGCTCGAAGTCAGCTTTCGTCTCGAAGAGGCGCAGTATCATGCGCTTAGCGTTGGCGACAGGGGAATGCTGAGCTACAAAGGCTCAAGGTTTGTCGCGTTTACGCCAGATCCTTGAGCCTGCTGTGTCCGGCTATGCTACGCGCCGTGCGGCGCGGCAGCGAGCCGGGCGCCATCACTTCTTACGCAGCGTGGCTTTGAGCTTTTTCTGCCAGGCAACCAGCTCGAATACGCCGAAGACAAAAATGCGTACCTGCTCGAAGCGGCCCAGCGGCGGCGCATCTTTTGGCTGAGTGGCCTTCAGCAGCGTCAGCTGCAGGCCGTGCATCAGGATCATAAAGATAAGCGCGACGTTGACGAAAATATTCAGCGGCTTAGGGAAAGGCTGAAACAGGTTTAGGAGCAAAAAGGCCCATACGCACAGCATCAGTACCCGGCCCAGATTAATCAGCATTCTTTTCTCCTTGTGCCTCTCGTTGATAGAGGCGGTAGGCGACCTGTCCGGCCACTTTCTCACGATACAGGTGCCAGCCAGCCGGTACCAGCGGTAGCCCATTTTCGACTTCACTTTCGACGTAGATCAGCGCCTCGTCGGCGAGCCAGCCGTTATTCTCCAGCAGCCGCAGCGTCTCTTCCAGCAGTCCTTTACGGAAAGGCGGGTCGACGAAGGCTATCTGGTGCGGCGTGCCGGGCTGATTAAGCCAGGTCAGGGTATTGGTGTTGACCACCGTGCCGTTGCTGGCTTTCAGGGTCGCCAGGTTTTTCTGCAGCTGCTGGGCAACGCCGCGCTCCATCTCCAGCAGCGTGGTGCTGCCCGCGTAGCGGGAGAGCGCTTCCAGGCCCAGCGCGCCGCTGCCGGCAAAGCAGTCCAGGCAGCGCGCGTCGACCATAGACGGCGCCAGCCAGTTAAAAAGGGTTTCACGGACCCGGTCGGTGGTCGGGCGCAGGCCCGGGCTCTCCGGCACCGGTAATTTCCGGCCCCGCCACTGTCCGCCGATAATGCGGATCTGGCCGCTGCCTGCGTGGTTTGGTTTCTTCATCTCTCTGCTCAAGTCTCAACTTCCAGCCTGCTATTCTAGCGATCGAAGGCGGATGACGAAACCTTAATCCGGGGGCGGTGATGCGCGTTAAGTTAAGTGATAGACTATCTGACTAATTTCATTATTTTTCAGCTTCCGCGACAGATATGCCGAAGCTGTGCCATGAATAATCAGCGAGGAGTGTAGTCGCAAATGGCGAAAGAGAAAAAACGTGGCTTCTTTTCCTGGCTGGGCTTTGGACAAAAAGAGCAGGCGCAGGAAACAGAAGTTGAACAAAAAGTAGAAGGGCTGCAGGAAGCTGCGGAGCAGGCTCCTGCCGAACAAGCGCCGGCTGAGACCGTCGTGGCGCCTGAAGCCGAAGCGGATCGCGCCCCGGCGCCGGAGAAAGCAGATCCGGAGGCCTTTGCCGCTGACGTCGTTGAGGTCACCGAACAGGTTGTCGAAAGCGAGCAGCCGCAGCCGGTAGCAGAAACCATCGTGGAAGAGGCGGTTCAGCCGCTGCCAGCGATAGACGCTGCGCCGACCGTTGACGTAGCGAAAGAGGCTGCGGTAGAAGAACTCGCCGCTGAGCCGGCCGTCGTCGAGTCGGAAGTGCGACAAGCCGTAGTCGACGAAACGCCGGTGGAAGAGCCGCTGGTTGAAGAGGTGATTGCCGAGCCGGCGGTCGCCGAAGCGCTTGCTGAACAAGAGCCGGAAGAGACTATCGCCGAGCCGCAGGCAGCCGTGGTGGAAGATACGCTGATTGAGGACGCGCCCGCGCTGTCTGACGATGAGCTGGAAGCCCAGGCGCTGGCGGCAGAGGTTGAGGCAGAGACTGAGGAAGAGAGCGAGCTGCAGGAAGCCGCTCAGATCGAGCAGGAGAAGCCGACGAAAGAGGGCTTCTTTGCGCGACTCAAGCGCAGCCTGGTTAAAACGAAACAGAACCTCGGTTCCGGATTTATCAGTCTGTTCCGCGGCAAAAAAATAGATGATGATCTCTTCGAAGAGCTGGAAGAGCAGCTGCTGATCGCCGACGTGGGCGTGGAAACGACGCGTAAGATTATTACCCACCTTACCGACGTTGCCAGCCGCAAGCAGCTCCGCGATGCCGAAGCGCTGTATGGCCTGCTGAAAGAGGAGATGGGCGATATTCTGGCTAAGGTTGACCAGCCGCTGAACGTTGAAGGGAAAACGCCGTTTGTTATTCTGATGGTTGGCGTCAACGGCGTGGGTAAAACCACGACCATCGGCAAGCTGGCGCGTCAGTTTGAGCAGCAGGGCAAGTCGGTCATGCTGGCCGCGGGGGATACCTTCCGCGCCGCTGCGGTTGAGCAGCTGCAGGTTTGGGGTCAGCGGAATAATATCCCGGTGATTGCGCAGCATACCGGTGCGGACTCGGCTTCGGTTATTTTCGACGCCATTCAGGCCGCTAAGGCGCGCAACGTTGACGTCCTGATTGCCGATACCGCGGGTCGTCTGCAGAATAAATCGCACCTGATGGAAGAGCTGAAGAAAATTGTCCGCGTGATGAAGAAGCTGGACGAAGATGCCCCGCATGAAGTGATGCTGACAATTGATGCCAGCACCGGGCAGAACGCGATTAGCCAGGCCAAACTGTTCCATGAGGCCGTTGGCCTGACCGGCATCACGCTGACTAAGCTGGACGGTACCGCGAAAGGTGGGGTTATCTTCTCGGTTGCCGACCAGTTCAGTATTCCGATTCGCTATATTGGCGTCGGTGAACGTATTGAGGATCTGCGTCCGTTTAACGCGGGCGACTTTATTGAGGCACTTTTTGCCCGAGAGGATTAATCATGATTCGCTTTGAACAAGTCAGCAAAGCCTATCTCGGTGGGAGACAAGCGCTGCAGGGGGTGAACTTCCACCTGCAGTCGGGCGAGATGGCGTTCCTGACCGGCCACTCCGGCGCGGGGAAAAGTACCCTGCTCAAGCTTATCTGCGGCATCGAGCGGCCGAGCGCTGGCAAAATTTTGTTCGGCGGCCACGATATTAGCCGCCTGAAGAGCCGTGAGGTGCCGTTTTTGCGCCGCCAGATCGGCATGATTTTCCAGGATCACCATCTGCTGATGGATCGCACCGTGTTTGATAACGTGGCGATCCCGCTGATTATTGCCGGCGCCAGCGGGGATGATATCCGCCGCCGGGTGTCGGCGGCGCTGGATAAAGTCGGGCTGCTGGACAAAGCGAAAAACCTTCCTATCCAACTCTCCGGCGGTGAGCAGCAGCGCGTGGGCATCGCCCGTGCGGTTGTGAACAAGCCGGCGGTGCTGCTGGCGGATGAACCGACCGGTAACCTCGACGAGGCGCTCTCGGAAGGGATTTTACGACTGTTTGAAGAGTTTAACCGCGTAGGGGTCACGGTTCTGATGGCGACGCACGACCTGGGGCTGATCTCCAGTCGTTCGTATCGCATGCTGACTCTGAGCGACGGGCATATGCACGGAGGCCACTGGGGTGAATAAGCGCGACGCAATAAACCACATTCGCCAGTTTGGCAGCCGATTTGACCGCATCCGCAATGCCGCAGGGGCAGGCGGTGGGCGCAATGCGCCGAAGCGGCCAAAAGCGGCGCCGAATCCGGCTTCTCGTAAAAGCAACGTTTTCAATGAGCAGGTGCGCTACGCCTGGCACGGTGCGGTTCAGGATCTGAAAAGCACGCCGCTGGCCACCTTTCTGACCATCATGGTCATCGCCATTTCGCTGACGCTGCCGAGCGTGTGCTACATGGTGTACAAAAACGTTAACAGCGCGGCGTCGCAGTACTATCCATCGCCGCAGATCACCGTCTACCTGGAGAAGACGCTGGACGATGACGCCGCGGCGCGGGTGGTCGGGCAGCTGCAGGCGGAGCAGGGCGTGGAGAAGGTCAACTATCTGTCGCGGGATGAAGCCTTAGGCGAGTTCCGCAACTGGTCCGGCTTTGGCGGCGCGCTGGATATGCTGGAAGAGAACCCGCTGCCGGCGGTGGCGATTGTCGTGCCGAAGCTGGATTTCCAGGGGACCGACTCGCTCAACACCCTGCGCGATCGGGTTGCGCATATTCAGGGCGTCGATGAAGTCCGCATGGATGACAGCTGGTTTGCGCGCCTCTCTTCGCTGACCGGGCTGGTTGGCCGCGTCTCGGCGCTGATTGGCGTGCTGATGGTGGCCGCCGTGTTCCTGGTGATCGGCAACAGCGTGCGCCTGAGCATCTTTGCCCGCCGCGATACCATCAACGTGCAGAAGCTGATTGGCGCAACGGACGGTTTTATCCTGCGTCCGTTCCTCTACGGCGGCGCGCTGCTGGGCTTCTGCGGGGCGTTTTTATCGCTGATCCTGTCGGAGATTATGGTGATGCGTCTATCATCAGCGGTAACGGAAGTGGCGAAGGTATTCGGCACTCAGTTTGAACTCAGCGGCCTGGGCTTCGACGAGTGTCTGCTGATGCTGATCGTCTGCTCGATGATCGGCTGGGTCGCGGCCTGGCTGGCGACGGTGCAACATTTACGTCACTTTACTCCCGATTAAAAATTTTCTGGTATAATCTTTCCCTGCACTGACTGAATGTCTCTCTGCAGGGAAAGAGTCCCTGTTGTCTCTTCCCTACGCTTCATCTCCATGTCACATTTTGTGCGTAATGTATTCACACTGTTGCATGGAACTTGTGGATAAAATCACTGTCTGATACTAATGTGGGTGATATTCTCGTTGCTCATAAACGCTGGCATGATTGTTGCCCGGTTGTCTAAGCGGGAACTGTCGAGCCAGACGATATCGATTGAGAGGATTTGAATGACCAAAGATATGCAAACTTTAGCCTTAGCCCCCGTTGGTAACCTGGAATCCTACATCCGGGCTGCGAACACATGGCCGATGTTATCGGCCGATGAAGAGCGGGAGCTTGCTGAAAAGCTGCATTACCAGGGCGATCTGGAGGCAGCGAAAAGGCTGATCCTGTCTCACCTGCGCTTTGTTGTTCATATTGCTCGTAACTACTCGGGCTATGGCCTGCCGCAGGCGGACCTGATTCAGGAAGGCAACATTGGCCTGATGAAAGCCGTGCGCCGTTTTAATCCGGAAGTCGGCGTGCGCCTGGTCTCCTTTGCCGTGCACTGGATTAAGGCCGAAATTCACGAATACGTTCTGCGTAACTGGCGTATTGTGAAGGTCGCGACCACCAAAGCCCAGCGTAAGCTGTTCTTTAACCTGCGTAAAACCAAGCAGCGTCTGGGCTGGTTTAACCAGGATGAAGTTGAAATGGTTGCCCGCGAGCTGGGCGTATCAAGCAAAGACGTGCGTGAGATGGAATCACGTATGGCGGCGCAGGATATGACCTTCGACATGTCGTCGGACGACGAGTCCGATAGCCAGCCGATGGCTCCGGTGCTCTATCTGCAGGATAAAACGTCTAACTTTGCCGACGGCATTGAAGACGATAACTGGGAAGAGCAGGCGGCAAACAAGCTGACCGACGCGATGCAGGGCCTCGACGAGCGTAGCCAGGATATCATCCGTGCCCGCTGGCTGGACGAAGACAACAAGTCCACGCTGCAGGAGCTGGCGGATCGCTACGGCGTTTCGGCTGAGCGCGTGCGCCAGCTTGAAAAGAACGCCATGAAGAAACTGCGTACCGCTATCGAAGCGTAAGTCCGCGCCCGGCATTAAAAGAAGCCCCCGCTGTCTCAGCGGGGGCTTTTTGTTTTTTTATCCCTCCACGCTTCAACCATATTAATTTCTTCTTCCGCTGGGCTTGAATGCCGGGCAGGCGCTATTGTTTTTAGACGGGCATGACTTACTAAATTCATATAGGGAGAAGGCGGGTGAAAAATAACGATCTTAATCAGCGTCGACAGCAGGCGACGCCGCGCGGCGTGGGCGTCATGTGCGACTTCTACGCGCAAAAGGCCGAGAACGCGACGCTGTGGGATATCGAAGGCCGGGAGTTTATCGATTTTGCGGCGGGGATTGCGGTGCTCAACACCGGACATCGACACCCCAAAGTTGTCGCCGCGGTGGCCTCGCAGCTGGAGGCTTTTACCCATACGGCCTATCAGATTGTCCCCTACGCCAGCTACGTCACGCTGGCCGAACGCATTAACGCTTTGGTGCCGGTCTCCGGCGCCGTCAAAACGGCCTTCTTCTCCACCGGCGCGGAAGCGGTAGAGAATGCGGTCAAAATTGCCCGCGCCTGGACCCGTCGTCCGGGAATCATCACCTTTGGCGGCGCTTTCCACGGCCGAACCTACATGACGATGGCGCTGACCGGCAAGGTGGCACCCTATAAAATCGGCTTCGGTCCGTTTCCGGGCTCCGTTTTCCACGCTCAGTATCCCAATGCGCTGCACGGCGTTAGCAGCGAAGAGGCGATAAAAAGCCTCGAGCGCCTCTTTAAGGCCGATATCGCGGCGGATCAGGTGGCGGCCATCATCATTGAGCCGGTACAGGGCGAGGGCGGGTTCAACGCTGCGCCTGCCGGGTTTATGCAGGCGCTGCGCGCGCTCTGTGATACCCACGGCATCCTGCTGATTGCGGATGAGGTGCAGTCCGGGTTTGGGCGAACCGGCAAGCTGTTTGCGATGGAACACTATGGCGTGCAGCCCGACCTGATAACGATGGCGAAAAGCCTGGCGGGCGGGATGCCGCTGTCGGCGGTGGCCGGGCGGGCGGAGGTGATGGATGCTCCCGCGCCGGGCGGCCTCGGCGGCACCTACGCCGGTAACCCGCTGGCGATTGCCGCCGCGCACGCGGTGCTGGATGTGATTGCCGAAGAGCAGCTTTGCCAGCGGGCAAATGAGCTTGGCCACCATCTGGTTGAAGTCCTCAATCAGGCCAAAGCGTCGTGCCCGCAGATTGCCGAGGTGCGGGCGCAGGGGTCGATGGTGGCGGTCGAGTTTTTTGATCCGCAAACCGGCGAGCCGTCGAGCGAGTTCACCCAGACTGTCCAGCGACGCGCGCTGGCTGAAGGGCTGCTGCTGCTGACCTGCGGCGTTTACGGCAACGTCATCCGCTTCCTCTATCCGCTCACCATCCCCGATGCGCAATTCCGCCAGGCGCTGGCGATTATTCAGCGCGCGCTGGCCGCATAGCCCCACATCTCGCCACTCTGCGGAGTGGCGTTCTGCTTCAGTCACATAACTGTTACATAACCTAAAAAAATGTTGTTTCAAATTCTGAAAAATGGGATATGTTCTAGCATAGTGTGCTGCAAAGGCGCGAGCGGCAGACCTCAATCTAGCTATCATATGCTTTTCTTATGTGATTAATTAGAATAATGCGCTAAAAAACAACATCACAACAAATGCAAAAAACCATAATAATGGGGAGCTTCAGGATGAATATGAAGGGTAAAGCGTTACTGGCAGGATGTATCGCCTTGGTAATGAGCAATGCAGCGCTGGCTGAAGATATCAAAATTGCCGTGGTTGGCGCGATGTCTGGCCCGGTGGCGCAGTATGGCGATCAGGAGTTTACCGGCGCTGAGCAGGCGGTTGCCGATATTAACGCGAAGGGCGGTATCAAAGGCAATAAGCTGCAAATCGTAAAATATGATGATGCCTGCGACCCGAAACAGGCGGTAGCGGTAGCCAACAAGGTTGTTAATGACGGCATTAAGTACGTTATCGGCCACTTATGCTCCTCTTCTACTCAGCCGGCGTCTGATATCTATGAAGACGAAGGCATTCTGATGATCACCCCGGCCGCGACGGCGCCGGAGCTGACCGCGCGCGGATATAAAATGATTCTGCGCACCACCGGCCTGGATTCTGACCAGGGCCCGACGGCAGCTAAGTACATCATTGATAAGGTGAAACCGAAGCGCATTGCTATCGTTCACGATAAGCAGCAGTACGGTGAAGGTCTGGCGCGCGCGGTGCAGGATGGCCTGAAAAAAGGCGGCGCTAACGTTGTGTTCTTTGACGGCATCACCGCCGGTGAGAAAGATTTCTCTACGCTGGTGGCGCGTCTGAAGAAAGAAAATATCGACTTCGTTTACTACGGCGGCTATCACCCGGAAATGGGGCAGATTCTGCGGCAATCACGCGCGGCCGGCCTGAAAACGCAGTTTATGGGACCGGAAGGCGTAGCGAACGTCTCCCTGTCTAACATTGCCGGTCAGTCCGCTGAAGGCATGCTGGTCACCAAGCCGAAAAACTATGACCAGGTTCCGGCGAACAAACCGATCGTAGACGCCATCAAAGCGAAAAAACAGGATCCAAGCGGCGCGTTTGTCTGGACTACCTATGCGGCTATCCAGTCGCTGCAGGCGGGCCTGAACCAGTCTGAAGACCCGGCGGCCATCGCGAAATACCTCAAGGCAAACTCCGTTGATACCGTGATGGGACCGCTGTCATGGGATGCGAAGGGCGACCTTAAAGGCTTCGAGTTCGGCGTGTTTACGTGGCATGCCGATGGCACCGCGACCGACGCCAAATAATTTAACCTTCGCCTTTCACGCTACAGGTGCGTTGGCTGCGCTCTTCAACCCCGGTCACTTACTTATGTAAGCTCCCGGGGATTTCAGAGCTTGCCGCCTGCCTGTAGCGCGAAATTCTCGGTTAAATAAATGGCTCCTTTTAGGCAGGATAATAGAAAAATCCTCGTTAAATGAATGGTCAGCTTATGGCTGGGAAAGCGGTGAGGATTATTGGTTAAATACGGTGTAATTGTGGTCGGGGAAAGTAGAAGTTCTCGGTTAAATAAGGGGTCATGCTGAACAAGCTAAAGCCATCGCAGCCCGGATAAGGCGCGATGTGCCGTCATCCGGGGTTTTTCCGCTTCGTTTTTAATGCTTTTGCCAACCGCCGTCCTGGGTGCTGAAGCCCAGAGCCTGCATAAACGCTGACATGACGCGCTGGTCTTCAACACCGGTATCCGCCATCCGCCAGCGACCGATTTCTGGATTTCTTTGCAGCACCTCTTCCACCAGATACTGCCCGACGCCGCGACGGCGGGTGACTTCTCGCACGCACAGCGCGCTCAACTCGCCCTCTGCACCGTCTAAGGTCACGCAAACGGCGGCCAGTAGGCGCTCGTTAAAACGGGCGGCGTAAATAGCGTGACTTTCATCCACGGTGATCCCGGCCAGATCGCGTGACGGCCATATTTTCCCTAAATCGATGCGATCCTGATCGCTGAAGTGCGTTAAACGAATAATGGTCAGTTTCATGCGCGGCAAGTCCAGTCAAAACGGATGCGTCAGTGTACCTAAAATGACTGTCCGGCGGAGCGCTGTTTTTTGCGCATTCATCAGGCGATTCGTTTTCCTGGTGAATGCAGGGTAGCGCAATGCGTTATGGATCGAAAAATAAGCAGAGTTTTAACCTAAAGTGCAGCGTTTTATTCCGCCATAAGTATCGTTATTTTATGCTGAAAACGGGACTTTTTTTGTTTATCTTCGCGTGAATACAGAATATTATCTTTGCTTAATCGCCTGAAAAATAGAGATTTTAATCTGGATTCCGGCAAAAAACTGCGCTAAACCATTAAAGATCATGGTAAAAGTAGCGTTGTTTAATAAAAGCACAGAATGCTTTTTAACCATAAAAATACAAAATATTTACACCACATCACGAACGGGGTTCTGGAGCATGAAAAGGAACGCGAAAACAATCATTGCGGGATTAGTCGCACTGACCATGTCGCACGCGGTAATCGCCAAAGAGATAAAAGTCGCCGTCGTTGGTGCGATGTCTGGTCCGGTAGCGCAATGGGGCGACATGGAGTTCAACGGCGCGCGTCAGGCAATTAAAGACATTAACGCGCAGGGCGGAATTAAGGGCGATAAGCTGGTCGGCGTGGAGTATGACGACGCCTGCGACCCTAAACAGGCCGTCGCGGTGGCGAACAAAATCGTTAACGAAGGGATTAAATACGTTATCGGCCACCTCTGCTCCTCCTCAACCCAGCCGGCCTCCGATATCTACGAAGATGAAGGCATTCTGATGATCTCTCCGGGGGCCACCAACCCCGAGCTGACCCAGCGCGGCTATCAGTACATCATGCGTACTGCCGGCCTCGACTCCTCGCAGGGGCCAACCGCCGCAAAATATATTCTGGAAACGGTGAAACCGCAGCGTATTGCTATCATTCATGACAAGCAGCAGTACGGTGAAGGCCTGGCGCGTTCGGTCCAGGAGAGCCTGAAAAAAGGCAACGCCAACATCGTCTTCTTCGACGGGATCACCGCCGGTGAGAAAGACTTCTCGGCGCTGCTTTCTCGCCTGCAGAAAGAGAATATTGATTTCGTTTACTACGGTGGCTATTACCCGGAAATGGGCCAGATGCTGCGTCAGGCGCGGGCTAACGGGCTGAAAACCGTCTTTATGGGTCCTGAGGGCGTGGGCAATGCTTCGCTGTCCAATATCGCAGGCGCCGCGGCAGAAGGCATGCTGGTGACAATGCCGAAACGCTATGACCAGGATCCGGCAAACAGCGCTATCGTAGACGCGCTGAAAGCAGAGAAAAAAGATCCGAGCGGGCCGTATGTCTGGATTACCTACGCCGCCGTGCAGTCCTTAGCGCAGGCGATGGACAGAAGCAGCAGCCAGGAGCCGCTGGACTTAATCAAAGATCTGAAAGCTCACGGTGCGAAAACCGTGATTGGGCCGCTGAATTGGGACGAAAAAGGCGATTTGAAGGGATTTGAGTTTGGTGTCTTCCAGTGGCATGCGGATGGGTCATCCTCGGCTGCAAAATAAGACAACCCCTCGTCATGGTTCGAGCCGCTGATGCCTCGACGACGTTTCCGCTCCGGGGCTGCCGGGGAGGGAACAGTTTGCCGTCCGTCGCTCGAATCGTTGCGAGTGGGATTCAACATCCCGCCTTGCCGGGTTTAGAAAGGTTACCTTATGTCCGAGCAGTTTCTCTACTTTCTGCAGCAGATGTTTAACGGCGTCACGCTGGGCAGTACCTATGCGCTGATCGCCATCGGTTACACGATGGTATACGGCATTATTGGCATGATTAACTTCGCCCACGGCGAGGTATATATGATAGGGAGCTACGTCTCCTTCATGATCATTGCCGCGCTGATGATGATGGGCATCGATACCAGCTGGCTGCTGGTCGCCGCCGGATTCGTCGGGGCTATCATTATTGCCAGCGCCTATGGTTGGAGTATTGAACGCGTGGCCTATCGGCCGGTGCGCAGCTCCAAGCGCCTGATTGCGCTGATTTCCGCCATCGGGATGTCAATCTTCCTGCAAAACTACGTCAGTCTGACGGAAGGGTCGCGCGACGTGGCGCTGCCGAGCCTGTTTAACGGCCAGTGGACGGTGGGCAGCAGCGAAAACTTCTCTGCCACGATCACCACCATGCAGCTGGTTATTTGGATCGTCACCTTTGTGGCGATGCTGGCGCTGACGCTGTTTATCCGCTATTCGCGCATGGGCCGCGCCTGCCGCGCCTGTGCGGAAGACCTGAAAATGGCCAGCCTGCTGGGGATTAACACCGATCGCGTTATTGCCCTGACCTTTGTTATCGGCGCCGCGATGGCGGCGGTTGCCGGGGTACTGCTCGGTCAGTTCTACGGCGTTATCAACCCCTATATTGGCTTTATGGCCGGGATGAAAGCCTTTACCGCAGCGGTCCTTGGCGGCATCGGCAGTATTCCTGGCGCGATGATCGGCGGCCTGATTTTGGGTATCGCCGAAGCGCTCTCCTCCGCCTATCTCAGCACCGAATATAAAGACGTGGTCTCCTTTGCGCTGCTGATTCTGGTGCTGTTAGTGATGCCTACCGGTATCCTCGGTCGCCCGGAGGTTGAGAAAGTATGAAACCGATGCATATTGCAATGGCGCTGCTGTCCGCGGTGATGTTCTTTATTCTGGCCGGCGTCTTTATGGGCGTGCAGCTGGAGCTGGACGGCACCAAACTGGTGGTAGATACCGCGGCGGATATCCGCTGGCAGTGGATCTTCATCGGCACGGCGGTGGTCTTCTTCTTCCAGCTGATGCGCCCGCTGTTCCAGAAAACCCTGAAAAACGTTTCCGGGCCGAAGTTTATTCTGCCGGCCATCGACGGGTCGACGGTAAAGCAGAAGCTGTTCCTGGTGGCGCTGCTGGTTATCGCCGTCGCGTGGCCGTTTATGGTGTCGCGCGGCACGGTGGATATCGCCACTCTGACCATGATTTACATCATTCTCGGCCTGGGGCTGAACGTGGTGGTGGGGCTGTCCGGCCTGCTGGTGCTGGGCTACGGCGGCTTCTACGCTATCGGCGCCTACACCTTCGCGCTGCTGAACCACTATTACGGCCTCGGCTTCTGGACCTGCCTGCCGCTGGCGGGGCTGGTTTCGGCCGCTGCGGGCTTCCTGCTGGGCTTCCCGGTGCTGCGCCTGCGCGGTGACTATCTGGCGATTGTGACCCTCGGCTTCGGCGAAATTGTGCGTATTTTACTGCTCAATAACACCGAAGTGACCGGCGGCCCGAACGGCATCAGCCAGATCCCTAAGCCGACGCTGTTTGGCCTCGAGTTTAGCCGCAGCGCGCGCGAAGGCGGATGGGATACCTTCAGCAACTTCTTTGGCGTCAAGTACGACCCCAGCGATAGGGTTATTTTCCTCTACCTGGTGGCGCTGCTGCTGGTGGTCTTCTCGCTGTTCGTGATTAACCGCCTGCTGCGCATGCCGCTGGGCCGCGCGTGGGAAGCGCTGCGTGAAGATGAGATTGCCTGTCGTTCTCTGGGCCTCAATCCGACGCGCATCAAGCTCACCGCCTTTACCATCAGCGCCGCGTTTGCCGGCTTTGCCGGGACGCTGTTTGCCGCACGCCAGGGCTTCGTTAGCCCGGAGTCCTTTACCTTCGCCGAGTCGGCCTTCGTGCTGGCCATCGTCGTGCTGGGCGGGATGGGCTCGCAGTTTGCGGTGATTCTGGCCGCTATTTTACTGGTGGTCTCGCGCGAGCTGATGCGTGATTTCAACGAATACAGCATGCTGATGCTGGGTGGCCTGATGGTACTGATGATGATCTGGCGTCCGCAGGGTCTGCTGCCGATGACGCGCCCGCAGCTGAAGCTGAAAAAAGGTCAGGCTAAAGGAGAGCAGGCATGAGTCAGCCATTATTATCCGTAAGCGGCCTGATGATGCGCTTTGGCGGCCTGCTGGCGGTCAACAACGTGTCGCTGGAGCTGCGCCCGCAGGAAATTGTTTCGCTGATCGGCCCTAACGGCGCCGGGAAGACCACGGTCTTTAACTGCCTCACCGGTTTCTATAAGCCGACCGGCGGTTCGATTATGCTGCGTGACCAGCACCTGGAAGGGCTGCCGGGCCAGCAGATTGCCCGCATGGGCGTCGTGCGTACCTTCCAGCACGTGCGCCTGTTCCGTGAAATGACGGTGATTGAAAACCTGCTGGTAGCGCAGCATCAGCAGCTGAAAACCGGCGTCTTCTCCGGGCTGCTGAAAACGCCGACCTTCCGTCGCGCGCAGAGCGAAGCGCTGGATCGCGCCGCCGCCTGGCTCGAGCGTATCGGCCTGCTGGAGCAGGCTAACCGCCAGGCCAGCAACCTCGCCTACGGCGACCAGCGGCGGCTGGAGATCGCTCGCTGCATGGTGACGCAGCCGGAAATCCTGATGCTGGACGAACCGGCGGCGGGCCTGAACCCCAAAGAGACCAAGGAGCTTGACGAGCTGATCGCCGAGCTGCGCAGTCATCACAACACCACCATCCTGCTGATTGAACACGATATGAAGCTGGTGATGGGCATTTCCGATCGCATTTACGTGGTAAACCAGGGCACGCCGCTGGCCAACGGAACGCCGGAAGAGATCCGCAATAACCCGGACGTGATCCGCGCATACCTTGGTGAGGCATAAGCATGGAAAAAGTGATGTTATCTTTTGACAACGTAAGCGCCCACTACGGCAAGATTCAGGCGCTGCATAACGTCAGCCTGCATATCAATCAGGGGGAGATTGTGACCCTGATTGGCGCCAACGGCGCGGGTAAAACCACGCTGCTTGGCACCCTGTGCGGCGACCCGCGCGCCAGCAGCGGAAAGGTGGTGTTTGACGGTAAGGATATTACCGACTGGCAGACCGCGAAAATCATGCGCGAAGCGGTGGCGATTGTTCCGGAAGGGCGTCGCGTCTTCTCGCGGATGACGGTCGAAGAGAACCTCGCGATGGGCGGCTTTTTTGCCGACCGTGACCAGTTCCAGACCCGCATTAAGTGGGTATACGAGCTGTTCCCGCGTCTGCTTGAGCGTCGTATTCAGCGCGCGGGCACCATGTCCGGCGGCGAACAGCAGATGCTGGCGATTGGCCGCGCGCTGATGAGCCAGCCGCGTCTGCTGTTGCTGGATGAACCTTCTCTGGGCCTGGCGCCGATTATCATCCAGCAGATTTTCAACACCATCGAACAGCTGCGCGAGCAGGGGATGACCATATTCCTTGTAGAGCAGAACGCCAATCAGGCGCTGAAGCTTGCCGATCGCGGCTACGTGCTCGAGAACGGCCACGTGGTGCTCGAAGATACCGGCGACGCGCTGCTGGCTAACGAAGCGGTGCGTAGCGCCTATCTGGGAGGGTAATCCCAAACCTTTCGCGCTTATTCCCGGCCGCCCGGCCGGGATATCCCTCAGCCAGAACGCCGCCGGCCGGCAATCATCCCCTTGACGTGTCGCAGCTCCCACTTTCCTGTCTCCGATCTTTCATCGTCTTGCCATCTCCCTGACGTCTTACTATCTTTTTTTTGTAATAAAAGAGTTATTTTTCTGTAATTCGAGCATGTCATGTTACCCCCGCGAACATCAAACGCGTGAAATCGCGCATCTGGAACAACAAGAGAGATAACCGATGATATCGTTACGACATACGGCTTTAGGACTGGCGCTTAGCCTGGCATTTGCCGGCCAGGCCCTCGCAGTAACTACCATCCCGTTCTGGCACTCAATGGAAGGGGAGCTGGGTAAAGAAGTTGATTCTCTGGCGCAGCGTTTCAACGCGGCCAATCCGGATTACAAAATTACGCCGGTCTACAAAGGTAACTACGAGCAGAGCCTGAGCGCCGGTATCGCCGCGTTTCGTACCGGCAACGCCCCGGCGCTGCTGCAGGTTTATGAGGTTGGCACCGCGACGATGATGGCGTCGAAAGCCATCAAGCCGGTGTATCAGGTCTTCACCGATGCGGGCATTAAGTTTGATGAATCGCAGTTTGTGCCGACCGTTTCCGGCTACTACACCGACTCTAAAACCGGTCATCTCCTCTCCCAGCCTTTTAACAGCTCCACCCCGGTGCTGTACTACAACAAAGACGCCTTCAAAAAAGCCGGCTTAGATCCGGAGCAGCCGCCGAAAACCTGGCAGGATCTGGCCGCCTATACAGCCAAGCTGAAGGCCGCCGGAATGAAGTGCGGCTACGCCAGCGGCTGGCAGGGCTGGATTCAGATTGAGAACTTCAGCGCCTGGCACGGTCTGCCGGTCGCCACCAAAAACAACGGCTTCGACGGCACCGATGCGGTTCTGGAGTTCAACAAGCCGGAGCAGGTGAAGCATATCGCCATGCTGGAAGCGATGAACAAGAAGGGCGATTTCAGCTACTTCGGGCGTAAAGATGAGTCCACCGAGAAGTTCTACAACGGTGACTGTGCGATCACCACCGCCTCCTCCGGTTCGCTTGCCGATATCCGCCAGTACGCCAAATTCAACTATGGCGTCGGGATGATGCCGTACGATGCCGACGTTAAGGGCGCGCCGCAGAACGCCATTATCGGCGGGGCGAGCCTGTGGGTGATGCAGGGTAAAGATAAAGAGACCTACACCGGGGTGGCGAAATTCCTCGAATTCCTCACAAAACCGGAAATCGCTGCGGAATGGCACCAGAAAACCGGCTATCTGCCGATCACTACCGCCGCCTACGATCTGACCCGTCAGCAGGGCTTCTATGACAAGAACCCTGGCGCCGATATCGCCACCCGTCAGATGCTGAACAAGCCGCCGCTGCCGTTCACCAAAGGCCTGCGCCTGGGCAATATGCCGCAGATCCGCACCGTAGTGGACGAGGAGCTGGAAAGCGTTTGGACTGGCAAGAAAACCCCGCAGCAGGCGCTGGATTCAGCGGTTGAGCGCGGTAACCAGCTGCTGCGTCGTTTCGAGCAGTCGACGAAGTCGTAACGTATTGATGCCGATTGATTCAGGGCAGTAGGTCGAACGGACGTCCCCCGATAGCGCCTTGCTTACCGGGGGATATCCGCCTTTGGCGATCGCCGATAGCAGCGAATCACTGGGCATCATCGAGCAAAAGAGTAACCTCATGTCATCAACCCGTCCGGTATTCCGCTCGCGCTGGCTGCCCTATCTGCTGGTTGCGCCGCAGCTGATTATCACCATTATTTTCTTTATCTGGCCCGCGGGCGAGGCGCTGTGGTATTCGCTGCAAAGCGTCGACCCGTTTGGCCTCTCCAGCCAGTTCGTCGGAATGGATAACTTCGTTACCCTGTTCCACGATCCGTACTATCTGGACTCATTCTGGACCACCATCAAGTTCAGCTCGATGGTGACGTTCAGCGGCCTGATCGTTTCGCTGTTTTTCGCCGCGCTGGTCGACTACGTAGTGCGCGGTAGCCGCTTCTATCAAACGCTGATGCTGCTGCCCTACGCCGTCGCGCCCGCGGTCGCCGCGGTGTTGTGGATTTTCCTCTTTAACCCAGGACGCGGGCTGATTACCCATTTCCTCGGCGAGATGGGCTACGACTGGAACCACGCGCAGAACAGCGGCCAGGCGATGTTCCTCGTGGTGTTTGCTTCGGTATGGAAGCAGATTAGCTACAACTTCCTGTTCTTCTTCGCCGCGCTGCAGTCGATCCCGCGCTCGCTGGTGGAGGCCGCGGCGATTGACGGGGCCGGCCCGGTCCGCCGCTTCTTCAAGCTGGCGCTGCCGCTGATTGCGCCGGTGAGCTTCTTCCTGCTGGTCGTCAACCTGGTTTACGCCTTCTTCGATACCTTCCCGGTTATCGATGCCGCCACCGCCGGCGGCCCGGTCCAGGCGACGACGACGCTGATTTATAAGATCTATCGCGAAGGCTTCGCCGGGCTCGATCTCTCCGCTTCCGCCGCGCAGTCGGTGGTGCTGATGATGCTGGTGATTGTGCTGACGGTGGTTCAGTTCCGCTATGTTGAACGTAAGGTGCGCTACCAATGATTGAGAACCGTCCCGGGCTGACGATTTTCAGCCACACCATGCTGATTGCGGGAATTGCCGTCATTCTGTTCCCGCTGTACGTCGCCTTTGTCGCGGCCACGCTGGACAACAAGGCGGTCTTTGAGACGCCGATGACGCTGATCCCCGGCGGCCACCTTTTGGAAAATATGGCCATCATCTGGAAACAGGGCGTGGGGGCCAACAGCGCGCCGTTCTGGCTGATGATGCTCAACAGTTTCATCATGGCGTTCAGTATTACGGTGGGCAAAATCGCGGTGTCGATGCTGTCGGCGTTCGCCATCGTCTGGTTCCGCTTCCCGCTGCGTAACCTGTTCTTCTGGATGATCTTTATCACCCTGATGCTGCCGGTTGAGGTGCGAATTTTCCCGACGGTAGAGGTGATTGCCAACCTGAAGATGCTCGATAGCTACGCCGGCCTGACGCTGCCGCTGATGGCCTCGGCAACCGCCACCTTCCTGTTCCGCCAGTTCTTTATGACCCTACCGGATGAGCTGATTGAAGCGGCGCGCATCGACGGCGCTTCGCCGATGCGCTTTTTCCGCGACATCGTACTGCCGCTGTCGAAAACCAATCTCGCGGCGCTGTTCGTTATCACCTTTATCTACGGCTGGAACCAGTATTTATGGCCGCTGCTGATCGTCCAGGACGTCAATCTTGGCACCGCAGTCGCCGGTATTAAAGGCATGATCGCCACCGGCGAGGGCACCACGCAGTGGAATCAGGTGATGGCGGCGATGCTGCTGACGCTGATCCCGCCGGTTGTTATCGTTTTAGCCATGCAGCGCGCGTTTGTGCGTGGTTTAGTGGACAGTGAGAAGTAGGTTGTATCCCTTGATTGTTCGTGGCGTCGACGCTGAGCCGAAACCGCGTAATCAAGGCGGAGGATGATGGACATAGTGGGCCTATGTCCAAATCCGACAACGCAGAGTACGCGGTTTCGGCACGCGTCCCGAAGGGCTGGGGCCATTTTTGCCCGGTACCGCGTTACTCGCGTCTTATTTGGGCCCACCAAACTGCGACGCTTGCGCCTTGCCCCGAGCAAAAATAGCCGCCAGCGACGTTCATGAACAATCAAGGGATACAACCTTTTATGGCAGGACTTAAATTACAGGCAGTAACCAAAAGCTGGGATGGCAAAACCCAGATTATTCAGCCGCTGACGCTCGACGTGGCGGACGGGGAGTTTATCGTGATGGTCGGGCCTTCCGGCTGCGGCAAATCGACCCTGCTGCGGATGGTGGCCGGGCTTGAGCGCGTCACCAGCGGGGATATCTGGATTAACCGCCAGCGCGTTACCGAGATGGAGCCGAAGGATCGCGGCATTGCGATGGTGTTCCAGAACTACGCCCTCTACCCGCATATGAGCGTGGAGGAGAATATGGCCTGGGGGCTGAAAATTCGCGGGATGGGTAAAAGCCTGATTGACGAGCGGGTGCAGGAAGCGGCGCGCATTCTGGAGCTCGATGGCCTGCTTAAGCGCCGCCCGCGCGAACTCTCCGGCGGCCAGCGCCAGCGCGTGGCGATGGGCCGCGCCATCGTCCGCGATCCGGCAGTATTCCTGTTTGATGAACCGCTGTCGAACCTTGATGCCAAGCTGCGCGTGCAGATGCGTCTGGAGCTTCAGCAGCTGCACCGTCGGCTGAAAACCACCTCGCTGTACGTCACCCACGACCAGGTTGAGGCGATGACCCTTGCTCAGCGGGTGATGGTGATGAATAAAGGCGTTGCCGAGCAGATTGGTACGCCGGTGGAGGTGTACGAAAAGCCGGCCAGCCGCTTTGTGGCGAGCTTTATCGGCAGCCCGGCGATGAACCTGCTCGACGGGCGCATCAGCGACGACGGCAGCCGTTTCGAACTGGAGGGCGGCCTGCATCTGCCGATCAATAGCGAGCATCGTCGGCACGCCGGGCGTAAGATGACCCTCGGTATCCGTCCGGAACATTTTGCCACAGGCCCCGAGACGGAAGGCGGCGTACCGCTGGTGATGGATACGCTGGAAATTTTAGGTGCCGATAACCTCGCCCACGGGCGCTGGGGCGTGCAGAAGCTGGTCGTCAGGCTGCCGCATCAGCAGCGTCCGGCGGCGGGCAGCACGCTGTGGCTGCATCTGCCGCAGGATCATCTGCACCTCTTTGATGGTGAAACAGGACAACGCGCATGAGTTACTGGCCTTACCCCCATATCGTCGCCCATCGCGGCGGCGGAAAGCTGGCGCCGGAGAATACCCTCGCCGCTATCGATACCGGCGCTCGCTTTGGTCATACCATGATCGAGTTCGACGCCAAGCTGTCGAAAGACGGGCAAATCTTTTTGCTGCATGACGATAATCTCGAGCGCACCAGCAACAGCTGGGGCGTGGCGGGCGAGCTGGCGTGGCATGAGCTGCTGAACGTCGATGCGGGAAGCTGGTACGGCCGCGAATTTAAAGGCGAGCCGCTGCCGCTGCTCTCTGCCGTGGCGGAGCGCTGCCGTCAGCTGAACATGATGGCTAATATCGAAATTAAGCCGACCACCGGCAGCGGGCCGCTGACCGGCAAGGTGGTGGCCTTAGCGGCCCGCGAGCTGTGGCACGGCATGACCGCGCCGCTGCTGTCATCGTTTGAAATTGACGCCCTGGAAGCGGCGCAGCAGGCGGTGCCTGAGCTGCCGCGCGGGCTGCTGCTGGACGAGTGGCGTGAGGACTGGCGCGAGCTGACCGCCCGGCTGGGCTGCGTGTCGATTCACCTGAACCATAAGCTGCTTGATGAGGCGCGGGTGGCGAGCCTGAAGGCGGCAGGTCTGCATATTCTGGTGTATACCGTCAATAAACCCCAGCGTGCCGCCGAGCTGCTGCGCTGGGGCGTCGACAGCATCTGTACCGATGCGATAGACGTCATCGGCCCCAACTTCCAGCCCTAATCTGCCGACAGGCGGCCTTTACGGGGTCGTCTGTCGCTGCAGCATGCCACCGTTACTATTCGGCAGCACCTGCTGCTGAGAATTCACGTTCCCGCCCTGCAATGCGCGCTGCTGGTTGTTGTTCAGCTGCGTTTGAAGATGCTGCTGCTGAGCGCGCGTCTGGTTCTGCATATCCTGCTTCAGCATGCTCTGATGCTGCTGCTGCTGGACCTGCATCTGGTTTTGCATCCGCTGCTGGCTGGGGATGACGTACCCCGGCTGGTTGGGATTGTTGGTGGTATTAAGCGGCTGTGCCAGGGCGGTCAACGGCATCAGCACCGCCAGAAATAGTATTGCCTTCATTGTTCTCTCCTCCCGTGCGTGGGATCACTTAAGTGTACCTCCTTTCCGGCATAACAATGATTTTTTAGGACTTATCAACCAGGCTTATGCAGGGACAAAAACAGATTCAGGAGTATGGCAATGATAACAACACTATTCTGGCGTCAGGCGGTCATCGCTTTGCTGCTGGCGGGCGGGAGCTTTACCGTCGCCGCCAGCCCCGCCCCGCCTCCCGTATCCTACGGGGTTGAAGAGGACGTCTTTCATCCGGTTCGCGCCCAGCAGGGGATGGTGGCGTCGGTTGATGCCCTGGCTACCCGCGTCGGCGTGGATATTTTGCGCCAGGGTGGAAACGCCGTCGATGCGGCGGTGGCCGTGGGCTATGCGCTGGCGGTCACGCACCCGCAGGCGGGCAATATTGGCGGCGGCGGCTTTATGATGCTGCGTACCAAAGACGGTAAAACGACGGCCATCGACTTCCGCGAAATGGCGCCGGAACAGGCGACCCGCGATATGTTCCTCGATGACCAGGGCAACCCGGACAGCAAGAAGTCGCTGACCTCGCATCTCGCCTCCGGCACGCCGGGCAGCGTGGCCGGCTTCTCGCTGGCGCTGGAAAAATACGGCACCATGCCGCTGAACAAGGTGATTCGCCCGGCCATCAAGCTGGCGGAAGAGGGCTTCACGGTCAACGATGCGCTGGCGGACGACCTGAAAACCTACGGCAGCGAGGTGATCCCGAATCACGCCAACAGCCGGGCTATCTTCTGGAAAAACGGTGAGCCGCTGAAAAAGGGCGACAAGCTGGTGCAAAAACAGCTGGGGAAAAGCCTGGAGCTGATCGCCGAGCACGGCCCGGACGCGTTTTATAAAGGGGCGATAGCCGACCAGATTGCCGATGAGATGCAAAAAAACGGCGGGCTGATCACCAAAGCGGACCTGGCGAACTACCGGGCGGTGGAGCGCACGCCGATAAGCGGCGACTATCGCGGCTACCAGGTGTTCTCGATGCCGCCGCCTTCCTCCGGGGGGATCCACATCGTGCAGATCCTCAATATCCTTGAAAACTTCGATATGCATAAGTTCGGCTTCGGCAGCGCGGACGCCATGCAGGTGATGGCGGAAGCGGAGAAGCACGCCTATGCCGATCGCTCTGAGTACCTCGGCGACCCGGATTTCGTTAAGGTTCCGTGGCAGGCGCTCACCAGCAAGGCCTACGCCAAATCGATAGCCGAGCAGATCGATATCAACAAAGCGAAACCCTCCAGCCAGATCCGTCCGGGCAAGCTGGCGCCTTACGAGAGCAACCAGACCACCCACTTCTCGGTGGTGGATAAGGACGGCAACGCGGTGGCGGTGACCTACACGCTGAACACCGTTTTTGGTACCGGCATTGTGGCGGGGAACTCCGGGATCTTAATGAACAATCAGATGGATGATTTCTCGGCGAAGCCCGGCGTGCCTAACGTCTATGGGCTGGTAGGCGGTGACGCCAACGCCGTCGGGCCGAAAAAACGCCCGCTGTCGTCAATGTCGCCGACGATTGTGGTGAAGGACGGTAAAACCTGGCTGGTCACCGGCAGCCCGGGCGGCAGTCGGATTATCACGACGGTGCTGCAAATGGTGGTGAACTCCATCGATTTTGGGATGAACGTAGCGGAAGCCACCAACGCACCGCGCTTCCATCATCAGTGGCTGCCCGATGAGCTGCGGGTTGAGAAGGGCTTTAGCCCGGATACGCTGAAGCTGCTGGCCGATAAAGGGCAGAAAGTGGTGCTGAAAGAGGCGATGGGCAGCACGCAGAGTATTATGGTCGGCCCGGACGGTACGCTGTACGGCGCCTCTGACCCGCGTTCACCGGGCGATTTAACCGCCGGATACTAGGGCTATTTTCCACCCTCTCCCGGAGCGGGAGAGGGTGGGGAAGGGCTACTCTTTCAGGCGGGCCATAAAGAGGGCATCGACGTATTCACCGTTGCGCAGCGCAAACTTACGCCCGGTCCCCTCAACGCTAAAGCCGTATTTGCGATAGACGGAGATGGCGGAGGCGTTATCAGCGAATACCGTTAATTCAATGCGTTCGACGCGCAGCCAGTTATCGCACAGGTTGATCATCTCGCGCATCAGGGCGCTGCCGACGCCGCGTCCGTGAAAGGGTGCCGCCACGCTCATACCGAAGGTCGCAACGTGGCTACGGCGCGGGCGGGATTCAACGCTCAGCATCAGGTGGCCGACGACCTGTTCATCGATGCTGGCGACCAGGTGGTGGCTGTTGGGCCGGGGCTGTAGCCGCTCCTGCCACATTTCCATTGCCGGATGAGGTAGCTGTAGCGTGTCGTGATAGACCTCCGGGTGTGCAGTCAGCTGACGTAACGGTTCTGCATCGCGCGGTTCGGCGTGGCGTATCACTATCTCACTCATTCCTCTTCTCCTTAGTGCCTGCATATCAGGCTTTAACTGCTCGTTGAGTCCCTTTCAACATCTCTGACTTTGAAAAACGCGTCAACGGCTATTTTTTGCAAAAAGAAGTAGACAAGTGCGAATGAGAATGATTATTATTGTCCTGCATTCAGGGGGACCCTTGCGGAAAGCCTGAAAGCACGACATTGCTCACATTGCTTCCAGTATTACTTTAGCCAGCCAGGTGCTGGCTTTTTTTTGCCTTTTTTTGCCGGTCGTTTTCCGCCATCGTCAGTGGGTTAAGGGTTAAGTTCGTCGCCGGGGTGCGCTATGGTTAGCAGCAGAAACCTCAACTAAGGACTGCGTTATGACTCTGCACTGCGCATTTATTGGATTCGGTAAAAGCACCACCCGCTACCATCTTCCTTACGTTCTGCACCGCAAAGACCGCTGGCACGTGGCGCATATCTATCGCCGTAGCGCGAAGCCGGAAGAGCAGGCCCCGCAGTACTCGCATATTCACTTCACCAGCGATCTCGATGAGGTACTTAACGATCCTCAGGTCAGGCTGGTGATTGTCTGCACCCACGCCGACAGCCACTTTGACTACGCGAAGCGCGCGCTGGAAGCGGGCAAGAACGTGCTGGTGGAAAAACCCTTCACCCCGACGCTGGCGGAAGCGAAAGCGCTGTTTGCGCTGGCAAAAAGTAAGGGGCTGACGGTAACGCCGTACCAGAACCGCCGCTTTGACTCCTGCTTCCTGACCGCTAAGAAGGCGATTGAAAGCGGTAAGCTGGGCGAGATCGTTGAAATTGAAAGCCACTTCGACCTCTATCGCCCGGTGGCGGAAACGCAGCCCGGACTCGCGCAGGATGGCACCTTTTATGGCCTTGGCGTGCATACGCTGGATCAGATAATTTCCCTGTTCGGCCGCCCGGATCGCGTGGCGTACGACATTCGCAGCCTGCGTAATAAGGCCAACCCGGATGATACCTTCGAGGCCCAGCTGTTCTACGGCGACCTGAAGGCGATTGTTAAAACCAGTTATCTGGTGAAGCTGGCGTATCCGAAATTTATCGTTCACGGCCATAAAGGGTCGTTTATCAAATACGGCATCGACCAGCAGGAAACCAGCCTGAAGGCGAATATCATGCCGGGCGAGCCGGGCTTTGCGGCAGACGAGAGCATCGGCCTGCTGGAGTACGTGGATGATAGCGGCGCGAGCGTGCGCGAAGAGCTGCGGGTGGAGCCCGGCGACTACGGACGGGTGTATGATTCGCTCTACGAGACCGTGGTAAACGGGGACGAGAATTACGTCAAGGAATCTGACGTTCTCACCAATATGGAGATCCTCGAACGCGGCTTCATGCAGCCATCTCCAGCCACGATAACCCTCGATAAATAAGCTTCCTGAGCTCCTCTGCTCTTATTCATATTTTTTGAACAGAGGAGTCAATTTTCACCCTCTATGATCGTTAGCGGAATGGGTCCACACTTATTCCATCGAAAACATACGGGGGTGCAACATGATCTACTTACGCAAAGCTAACGAACGCGGTCACGCTAATCATGGCTGGCTCGATTCCTGGCATACTTTCTCTTTCGCCAACTATTACGACGCCAATTTTATGGGCTTTTCCGCTCTGCGCGTGATTAACGATGACGTGATTGACGCCGGCCAGGGCTTCGGGACCCACCCGCATAAAGATATGGAAATTCTGACCTACGTGCTGGAAGGGGTGGTTGAACACCAGGACAGCATGGGTAACAAAGAGCAGGTTCCTGCGGGTGAATTCCAGATCATGAGCGCCGGTACCGGGGTTCGTCACTCTGAATACAACCCGAGCAGCACCGAACGTCTGCACCTGTATCAAATCTGGATTATGCCGGAAGAGAACGGCATCGCTCCACGCTATGAGCAGCGCCGGTTTGATGCGCTGCAGGGCAAACAGCTGGTGCTGTCGCCGGACGCTCGCGAAGGCTCGCTGAAAGTGCATCAGGACATGGAACTGTACCGCTGGGCGCTGCTGAAAGACGAGCAGTCGGTCCATCAGATTGCCGCGGAACGTCGCGTGTGGATTCAGGTCGTCAAAGGTGAAGTCACCATCAACGGCACCAAAGCGACCACCAGCGATGGCCTGGCGATTTGGGATGAGCAGGCTATCTCGGTTCACGCCGATAGCGACAGCGAAATCCTGCTGTTCGATCTGCCGCCGGTTTAATACTCAGTCCTGCTTTTTTCCGCTCACCCGGTCGCCAGCGCGGCCGGGGATTTTTGGCGCAGCGGCCGCAGCGCTGCTCGCCTGATTGCGGCCATTAAGGCTAAATAAAGTCGTTAGCGCGCGTTTCTCCGGGAAGGTTGCGCTTTGTCCGTGATAAACTGAGAGAATCTCTCCCATTTATTACAGTCAGGACGATGAAAAAGAAAAGACCCGTACTTCAGGATGTAGCCGATCTTGTCGGCGTGACCAAAATGACGGTCAGTCGCTTTTTACGTAACCCGGAACAGGTTTCCGAGGCTCTGCGTGGCAAGATTGCCGTTGCTCTCGATGAACTGGGTTATATTCCCAATCGTGCCCCTGATATTCTCTCCAACGCGACCAGCCGCGCCATTGGCGTGCTCCTGCCCTCGTTAACCAACCAGGTCTTTTCTGAAGTGCTGCGCGGTATTGAAAGCGTCACCGATGCTTTTGGCTACCAGACCATGCTGGCGCACTACGGCTATAAGCCTGAAATGGAAGAAAAACGCCTGGAGTCGATGCTCTCGTGGAACATCGACGGCCTGATCCTCACTGAACGTACCCACACGCCGCGCACGCTGAAAATGATCGAAGTCGCCGGGATCCCGGTGGTCGAGCTGATGGACAGCCGCTCGCCGTGCCTCGATATCGCCGTCGGTTTTGATAACTTCGACGCCGCGCGCCAGATGACCGCCGCCATTATTGCCCGCGGCCATCGCCACGTGGCCTATCTTGGCGCACGTCTTGATGAACGTACTATCATCAAGCAGAAGGGGTACGAGCAGGCGATGCACGACGCGGGCATGACGCCGTACAGCGTGATGGTCGAACAATCTTCTTCCTACTCGTCAGGGATTGAGCTGATGCGCCAGGCGCGTCGCGAATATCCGCAGCTGGACGGGATCTTCTGCACCAACGATGACCTCGCGGTCGGCGCGGCCTTTGAGTGCCAGCGTCTGGGATTACGCATTCCGGATGATATGGCGATTGCCGGCTTCCACGGCCACGATATTGGCCAGGTTATGGAGCCGCGCCTTGCCAGCGTGCTGACGCCGCGTGAGCGGATGGGACGCATCGGCGCCGAGCGCCTGCTGGCGCGTATTCGTGGTGAGACGGTTACCCCTAAGATGTTAGATTTAGGTTTCACATTGTCACCGGGTGGATCTATTTAAACTGACAAGTTTGAAGTAGATCACACATATTCACTTCTGGCACGAATGGTGATTGCTTCTCCCTAAGTCCGGCATGACAATGTTACCGATAACAGTTACCCGTAACAATCAACCTGTGCGCGCGCCGTTCACGTCGAATCCAAACGACCTGAAGGACGACGCGTATGTGTCCAGTGGGAGGAAGCTTTGAGCACGACTAACCATGATCACCACGTCTATGTCCTGATGGGCGTTTCCGGCAGTGGAAAATCCGCTGTCGCCAGCGAAGTGGCGCATCAGCTGCATGCCGCGTTTCTCGACGGCGACTTTCTGCATCCGCGTAGCAATATCAACAAGATGGCTTCCGGCGAGCCGCTGAATGACGACGACCGCACGCCGTGGCTTCAGGCGCTGAACGACGCCGCCTTCGCCATGCAGCGGACCAATAAAGTGTCGCTTATCGTGTGCTCGGCGCTGAAAAAAAGCTATCGCGACATCCTGCGCAAAGGCAACCCGAACCTCTCCTTCGTCTACCTGAAAGGTGATTTCGACCTGATCGAAAGTCGTCTGAAGGCGCGCAAAGGCCACTTCTTCAAAACCCAGATGCTGGTAACGCAGTTTGAAACCCTGCAGGAGCCCGGCGCAGACGAAGGCGATGTGTTAATCGTCGATATTGATCAATCGCTGGAAGGCGTGGTCGCGAGCACCATTGAGGTGATCAACAAAGGCAGTAACTAGTGAGTACATTAACGCTTGTTTTAACAGCAGTCGGCTCCGTTTTGCTGCTGCTGTTTTTAGTCATGAAGGCGCGTATGCATGCCTTCGTGGCCTTGATGGTGGTTTCTATTGGTGCAGGTCTCTTTTCCGGGATGCCGCTGGATAAAATTGCGGCAACCATGGAAAAAGGGATGGGTGGGACGCTCGGCTTTCTGGCGATCGTCGTGGCTCTGGGGGCGATGTTCGGTAAGATCCTTCATGAAACCGGCGCCGTCGACCAGATAGCCGTTAAGATGCTGAAGTCTTTCGGCCACAGCCGGGCGCATTACGCCATTGGCCTGGCCGGCCTTATCTGCGCGCTGCCGCTGTTTTTCGAAGTGGCTATCGTGCTGCTGATTAGCGTTGCCTTCTCGATGGCGCGCCATACCGGCACCAACCTGGTGAAGCTGGTCATTCCGCTGTTTGCCGGCGTTGCCGCCGCTGCGGCATTTCTGCTGCCGGGGCCCGCGCCTATGCTGCTGGCGTCGCAAATGCACGCCGATTTTGGCTGGATGATCCTGATTGGCCTCTGCGCCGCGATCCCGGGGATGCTGATCGCCGGACCGCTGTGGGGCAACTTTATCAGCCGCTATGTCGAACTGCATATTCCTGACGACATCAGCGAGCCGAGCCTCGGTGAAGGCAAGATGCCGTCGTTCGCCTTTAGCCTGTCGCTGATCCTGCTGCCGCTGGTGCTGGTGGGGCTGAAAACGGTCGCCGCGCGCTTTGTCCCGGTTGGCTCGAGCACCTATGAATGGTTCGAATTTATCGGCCATCCGTTCACCGCGATTCTGGTAGCGTGCCTGGTGGCGATTTATGGCCTGGCGGTACGTCAGGGGATGGCGAAAGATCGGGTGATGGAGATCTGCGGCCACGCGCTGCAGCCTGCGGGGATTATCCTGCTGGTCATCGGTGCCGGTGGCGTCTTTAAGCAGGTGCTGGTGGATTCCGGCGTCGGCCCGGCGCTCGGTGAAGCGCTGACCGGTATGGGTCTGCCAATTGCGATTACCTGCTTCGTGCTGGCGGCCGCAGTGCGCATTATCCAGGGCTCTGCGACGGTCGCCTGCTTAACGGCGGTTGGTCTGGTGATGCCGGTTATCGAGCAGCTGAACTACAGCGGCGCGCAAATGGCGGCCCTGTCGATTTGTATCGCCGGCGGTTCAATCGTCGTGAGCCACGTCAACGACGCGGGCTTCTGGCTGTTCGGTAAGTTTACCGGCGCAACGGAAGCCCAGACGCTGAAGACCTGGACCATGATGGAAACCATTCTCGGCACCACCGGCGCCATTGTCGGTATGATTGCGTTTTCGCTGCTCAGCTAAACGTTAAATAAGCGAGTCCGGCACAGCGCTGCCGGGCTCTTTTCGCCTGACGGCAGACGCCGTTTTTATCCTCGCTTCCTGCCTGCATCCATGCCCCCTTTTTCGCCTGACTCCGCGCCATAATGAGCGCTACGACAAAAGCCTGACGTCTCAGCAGCCCCCGCAGCGCAAGGGTTTGTCGGGTTTTGCTGCGCTGCGGTTAGCGGCCCATTTTCCGCGTAAATCCATAATCCAGATCAATAAAAACGCGGCGGAAATTATTCCCTTTTCGCCACGCTTTCCCCGATAATCTTTAAGGTTTTCCTGAATGCCGATGGCTGCGGATGCTGCATAAGATAAGTTGCTTTACTGATTGCCGGGCAATCATTGATTAATTTCACTTGCGACTTTAGCAGCATTTTGTAATGTGAAGGATGATCCAGTAGGAAACTGGCTTGGCACAAACAGCACACATCTCCCAGGAAATACGTTATGAAAAATGTTGGTTTTATCGGCTGGCGCGGAATGGTCGGCTCTGTACTCATGCAACGCATGGTTGAAGAGCGCGATTTCGACGCCATTCGCCCTGTTTTTTTCTCCACCTCTCAGCTGGGGCAACCTGCTCCATCATTCGGTGGCAGCACCGGCGGTACGCTTCAGGACGCGTTTGACCTGGAAGCACTGAAGGCGCTGGATATCATTGTGACATGCCAGGGCGGCGATTATACCAACGACGTATATCCGAAGCTGCGTGAAAGCGGCTGGCAGGGTTACTGGATTGACGCCGCGTCTTCGCTGCGCATGAAGGACGACGCCATCATTATTCTTGACCCGGTTAACCAGGACGTAATTACCGCCGGCCTGAATAATGGCGTGAAGACCTTCGTTGGCGGCAACTGTACCGTCAGCCTGATGCTGATGTCCCTCGGCGGCCTGTTTGCACAGGATTTAGTCGAGTGGGTCAGCGTCGCGACTTACCAGGCGGCCTCCGGCGGCGGCGCGCGCCACATGCGTGAACTGCTGACCCAGATGGGCCAGCTGCACAGCCACGTTGCGACGGAGCTGGCTAATCCGGCTTCCGCTATTCTGGAGATTGAGCGCAAGGTCACCTCGCTCACCCGCAGCGGCGATCTGGCGGTAGATAACTTTGGCGTACCGCTGGCCGGTAGCCTGATCCCGTGGATCGACAAGCAGCTGGATAACGGCCAGAGCCGTGAAGAGTGGAAGGGCCAGGCGGAGACCAACAAAATCCTCGCCACCTCAGCGGCCATTCCGGTTGACGGCCTGTGCGTGCGCGTTGGCGCGCTGCGCTGCCACAGCCAGGCGTTCACCATCAAGCTGAAAAAAGACGTTTCTATCCCGACCGTTGAGGAGCTGCTGGCAGCGCACAACCCGTGGGCGAAAGTGGTCCCTAACGATCGTGATATTACCATGCGCGAGCTGACTCCGGCTGCCGTCACCGGCACCCTGACGACGCCGGTCGGTCGCCTGCGTAAGCTGAATATGGGGCCGGAGTATCTCTCGGCCTTCACCGTCGGCGACCAGCTGCTGTGGGGCGCAGCCGAGCCGCTGCGCCGGATGCTACGGCAGCTGGCGTAATCACAGGATGAATAAAAAGGGGGTGTCTGACACCCCCTTTTTTTGCGTAATACAAGGAGTAAACGCGGATGTTTGATTTTTCTCAACGGGGGTAAGAAAGCCTTGGCTATGCTTTAGTAAGGAACGACGTTTCCTTACCTGAAGGTGGGACGGAGCAGAAGGATGCACAGTGTGCTGCACCGTTCAGGTCAAAAAAAGTCGCCAGATACAGGAAAGGGCGGCACTTACAACAGGATGAAACCATGTCTAATCATATTGATAGAGACGTGATTAACGCGCTAATTGCCGGTCATTTTGCGGACCCTTTTTCCGTGCTGGGCATGCACGCCACCGATGCCGGGCTGGAAGTACGCGCGTTGTTACCCGATGCCACCGATGTGTGGGTGATTGAACCGAAAACCGGACGCAAAGTCGGCAAGCTTGAGTGCCTCGACTCGCGCGGTTTCTTTTGCGGCACTCTGCCGCGTCGAAAAAATGCTTTTCGCTATCAGCTGGCCGTCACCTGGCATGGTCAGCTCAATCTGATTGATGACCCTTACCGCTTTGGCCCGCTGCTGCAGGATCTGGACGTCTGGCTGCTCTCCGAAGGTACCCATCTGCGGCCGTATGAAACGCTCGGTGCCCATGCCGATACGATGGACGGCATTACCGGCACGCGCTTCTCGGTGTGGGCGCCAAACGCCCGCCGGGTTTCCGTTGTCGGCCAGTTCAACTACTGGGACGGCCGCCGCCACCCGATGCGCCTGCGTAAAGAGTCGGGGATTTGGGAGCTGTTTGTCCCCGGCGCGCAGAACGGCCAGCTGTATAAATTTGAGATGATCGACGCGCACGGCCACCTGCGGGTGAAGTCCGACCCTTACGCCTTTGAAGCGCAGATGCGCCCGGATACCGCCTCGCTGATCTGCGGCCTGCCGGATAAAATTGCCCAGCCGCCGGAGCGCAAGCAGGCGAACCAGTTCGATGCGCCAATTTCGATTTATGAGGTTCATCTGGGCTCCTGGCGTCGCCATACCGATAACAACTTCTGGCTGAGCTATCGCGAGCTGGCGGACCAGCTGGTGCCTTATGCCAAATGGATGGGCTTTACCCATCTGGAGCTGCTGCCGGTTAACGAGCACCCCTTTGACGGCAGCTGGGGCTATCAGCCCACCGGGCTGTACGCGCCGACCCGACGCTTTGGTACCCGCGAAGACTTCCGCTACTTCATTCACGCCGCCCACGCCGCGGGCCTCAACGTGATCCTCGACTGGGTGCCGGGGCATTTCCCCTCCGATGATTTTGCCCTCGCGGCGTTTGACGGGACCTCGCTGTACGAACACAGCGACCCGCGCGAAGGCTATCACCAGGACTGGAATACCCTGATCTACAACTACGGCCGCCGCGAAGTCAGCAACTTCCTCGTGGGTAACGCGCTGTACTGGATTGAGCGTTTCGGCATTGACGCCCTGCGCGTCGATGCGGTGGCCTCGATGATCTACCGCGACTACAGCCGTAAAGAGGGCGAGTGGGTGCCGAATGAGTTCGGCGGACGGGAAAACCTGGAAGCGATTGAGTTCCTGCGTAATACCAACCGCGTGCTCGGCGAACAGACCCCTGGCGCGGTCACCATGGCCGAAGAGTCCACCGACTTTGCTGGCGTTTCGCGTCCCTCCTCGACGGGCGGGCTCGGCTTCTGGTTCAAATGGAACCTCGGCTGGATGCACGACACCCTCGACTACATGAAGCTCGATCCGGTTCACCGCCGTCATCATCATGACAAGATGACCTTCGGCATGCTCTACAACTACACCGAGAACTTCGTTCTGCCGCTCTCCCACGACGAAGTGGTTCACGGCAAAAAGTCGATTCTCGACCGTATGCCAGGCGATGCGTGGCAGAAGTTTGCCAACCTGCGCGCCTACTACGGCTGGCTGTTTGCCTTCCCCGGTAAAAAGCTGCTGTTTATGGGCAACGAGTTTGCCCAGGGGCGGGAGTGGAACCACGACGCCAGCCTCGACTGGCATCTGCTGGAAGGCGGCGACAACTGGCACCACGGCGTCCAGCGTCTGGTTCGCGACCTGAACCATACCTATCGTCGTCACAAGGCGCTGCACGAGCTTGATTTTGATCGCTACGGCTTCGAATGGCTGGTCGTAGACGACCACGAGCGCTCGGTGTTTGTCTTCGTCCGTCGCGATAAGGCGGGGAATGAGATCATCGTTGCCAGCAACTTCACGCCGGTACCGCGTCACGGCTATCGCTTCGGGATTAACCAGCCGGGTCGCTGGCGCGAAGAGCTGAATACCGACTCGATGCACTACCACGGCAGCAATACCGGTAACTGCGGAATTGTAGAAAGCGAGGCTATTGCCAGCCACGGCCGCGAGAACTCGCTGTCGATTACCCTGCCACCGCTGGCAACCGTCTGGCTGGTGCGGGAGGCGGAATGACGACGCTCTCGCCAGGAAAGCCCGCTCCGCTGGGCGCCAGCTATGACGGAAAGGGGGTGAACTTTACCCTCTTTTCCGCCCATGCCGAGCGGGTAGAGCTATGCCTGTTCGATGAGCAGGGGAACGAACGACGTGTTGATCTACCCGCGCGCAGCGGCGACGTCTGGCACGGCTGGCTGGCCGGCGTTGGCCCAGGTTTGCGCTACGGCTATCGCGTCCACGGCCCGTGGGAGCCGGAGCAGGGGCATCGCTTTAACCCGGCGAAGCTGCTGCTCGATCCCTGCTGCCACCGGGTGGATGGCGCGCTGCCTGACGATGAGCGTCTTCACGGCGGCGCCCGGCAGCCCGATAACCGCGATAGCGCGGCAATCGCGCCGAAGTCGCGGGTCGTTGACCTGCATTACGACTGGCTGGGCGACAAGCCGCCGCGCACGCCCTGGGGTCAGACGGTCATTTATGAAGCCCACGTCAAAGGGCTGACGTACCTGCATCCCGGACTGCCGGAGGAGATTCGCGGCACCTACCGGGCGCTGGGTCATCCGGTGATGATCGACTATTTCAATACGCTGGGTATTACCGCGCTGGAGCTGATGCCGGTGGCGCAGTTTGCCAGCGAACCGCGCCTGCAGCGGATGGGGTTGAGCAACTACTGGGGCTACAACCCGCTGGCGATTTTCGCCCTCGACCCGCGCTACGCCAGCCAGCCCGAGCGCGCGCTCGACGAATTTCGCGACGCGGTGAAGGCGCTTCACGCCGCAGGTATCGAGGTGATCCTCGACGTGGTGCTGAACCACAGCGCTGAAATCGATCTTGAAGGGCCGACCTTCTCCCTGCGCGGAATCGATAACCGTAGCTATTATTGGATAAGAGAAGACGGCGACTACCACAACTGGACCGGCTGCGGGAACACCATCAACCTCAGCCATCCTGGGGTGGTGGAGTACGCCCGCCAGTGCCTGCGTTTCTGGGTGGATGAGTGTCACGTTGACGGCTTCCGCTTCGATCTGGCCTCGGTTATGGGACGGACACCGGAGTTTCGTCAGGATGCGCCGCTGTTTGAGGCGATCCGCCGCGATCCGCAGCTGGCGGAGGTGAAGCTGATTGCTGAGCCCTGGGATATCGGCGCCGGCGGCTATCAGGTGGGCAACTTCCCGCCGCTGTTTGCCGAGTGGAACGACCACTTCCGCGATGTTTCGCGCCGTTTCTGGCTGCAGCAAAACGCCTCGTTGGGGGAGTTCGCCCAGCGCTTTGCCGCTTCCAGCGATCTCTTTCAACGCAGCGGGCGGCAGCCGGCGGCGGCGGTAAATCTGATTACCGCCCATGATGGCTTCACCCTGCGCGACTGCGTCTGTTTCAATCAGAAACATAATGAGGCGAACGGTGAAGAGAATCGCGATGGGACTAACAATAACTACAGCAGCAATCATGGTATAGAGGGTTTAGAGGCTACGCTCGACGTGATTGAAAGGCGCCGGGACAGCGTTCACGCCCTGCTGGTGACGCTCCTGCTGTCGCAGGGAACGCCGATGCTGCTGGCGGGTGATGAACACGGCCATAGCCAGCATGGCAACAATAATGCGTACTGTCAGGATAACGCGCTGACCTGGCTCGACTGGGGCAAGGCGAACAGCGGGCTGACCGCGTTCACCGCGGCGCTTATTCATCTACGCCGCCGTATCCCCGCCTTAACCGGCAACCGCTGGTGGCAGGAGGGAGACGGCAGCGTTCGCTGGCTAAATCAACACGCTCAGCCGCTGAGCGCTGATGAGTGGCAGCACGGCGTGATGCGTTTGCAGATCCAGCTATCCGAACGCTGGCTGATAACGCTGAACGCCACCCCAGAAGTCACAAATATGGAATTACCCGCGGGGGAATGGCACGCCGTTCTTCCGTTCGCCGGAGAGAACAATCCGGTCATCATGGATGTCTGGCATGGGCCCGCGCACGGAGTGTGCGTATTTCAAAGGTCGTAAGCCCTGAGGCTTCCGGTAAGTTTCGCGGCGGCAACGCGGCGGGAAGGGCAGGAAGGCTGGGATGTAAAAAGGAGTTAATCATGGTTAGGCTAGAAAAGAACGATCCGTTGATGCTGGCGCGTCAGCTGCCCATCAAAACCGTTGCGTTGATTCTTGCGGGTGGTCGCGGTACCCGACTGAAAGATTTAACGATTAAGCGCGCAAAACCGGCCGTCCATTTTGGCGGTAAGTTTCGCATTATCGATTTCGCATTATCTAACTGCATTAACTCAGGTATTCGCCGCATTGGCGTTATCACCCAGTATCAATCGCACACGCTGGTACAGCATATCCAGCGCGGCTGGTCGTTCTTTAGCGAAGAGATGAACGAGTTCGTCGATTTGCTTCCGGCGCAGCAGCGCGTGCATGGTGAAAACTGGTATCGCGGCACCGCGGATGCGGTGACCCAGAACCTCGATATTATTCGCCGCTACAAGGCGGAGTACGTGGTGATCCTCGCCGGCGATCATATCTATAAGCAGGACTACTCGCGCATGCTTATCGATCACGTCGAAAAAGGGGCGCGCTGCACCGTGGCCTGTATGCCGGTGCCCATCGAAGAGGCATCCGCTTTCGGCGTGATGGCGGTTGATGAGAGCGACAAGATCATTGAGTTTGTCGAAAAGCCTGCCGTGCCGCCCGCCATGCCGAGCGATGCCAGCAAATCGCTGGCCAGCATGGGTATCTATGTCTTTGATGCCGATTATCTTTATGAGCTGCTGGCGGAAGATGATAACGATGAAAACTCCAGCCACGACTTCGGCAAAGATATCATTCCGAAGATAACCGAAGCTGGCATGGCTTATGCACATCCTTTCCCACTCTCCTGTGTTCAGTCGGATCCCGAGGCCGAACCCTACTGGCGCGACGTGGGGACGCTCGAGGCTTACTGGAAAGCCAACCTCGACCTGGCATCGGTGACGCCGGAGCTGGATATGTACGATCAGAACTGGCCGATTCGCACCCACATGGAGTCGCTGCCGCCGGCTAAATTCGTTCAGGATCGCTCCGGTAGCCACGGCATGACGCTGAACTCGCTGGTCTCCGGCGGCTGTATTATCTCCGGTTCGGTGGTGGTGCAGTCGGTGCTGTTCCCGCGCGTGCGGGTGAACTCATTCTGTAACATTGATTCGGCAGTCTTATTGCCAGAAGTTTGGGTCGGACGCTCGTGCCGCCTGCGCCGCTGCGTGATCGACCGCGCCTGCGTGATTCCGGAAGGCATGGTGATTGGTGAACACGCGGAAGAAGATGCGCGCCGGTTCTACCGCTCAGAGGAAGGTATTGTGCTGGTCACCCGGGATATGTTGCGGAAGTTGGGGCACTCACAGGAGCGATAATGCAGGTCTTACACGTATGTTCAGAGATGTTCCCGCTGTTAAAAACCGGCGGTCTGGCGGATGTCATCGGCGCGCTGCCTGCGGCACAAATTGCAGAAGGTATCGATACGCGCGTGCTGCTGCCCGCGTTTCCTGATATTCGTCGCGGGATAACCGATGCGCAGGTGGTGACGCGCAGAGACACCTTTGCCGGCCGCATCACGCTGCTGTTTGGCCATTTTAACGGCGTGGGCATCTATCTGATTGATGCACCACATCTTTACGATCGCCCGGGGAGCCCTTACCACGATACCAACCAGCATGCCTACACCGATAACGTGCTGCGCTTTGCGCTGCTTGGCTGGGTAGGCAGCGAAATGGCCTGTGGGCTGGATCCCTTCTGGCGCCCTGACGTTGTGCACGCCCACGACTGGCATGCGGGCCTGACCCCGGCCTATCTGGCGGCGCGCGGCCACCCGGCGAAATCGGTTTTCACGGTGCACAACCTGGCCTATCAGGGGATGTTCTACTCCTGGCATATGAATGAGATCGAGCTGCCTTGGTCGTTCTATAACATGCACGGCCTCGAGTTCAACGGCCAGCTCTCGTTCCTGAAAGCGGGCCTCTATTATGCCGACCATATTACGGCGGTCAGCCCAACCTACGCCCGTGAGATAACCGAACCGCAGTTTGCTTACGGCATGGAGGGGCTGCTGCGCCAGCGGCAGCACGAGGGGCGCCTGTCGGGCATCCTTAACGGCGTGGATTCAAACATCTGGAATCCGCAAAACGACCTGCTGCTGGCCGCGCGCTACGACCGCGATAGTCTCGAAGATAAAGCGGAGAACAAGCGCCAGCTGCAAATTGCGATGGGGCTGAAGGTGGACGACAAGGCGCCGCTGTTTGCCGTGGTCAGCCGCCTGACCAGCCAGAAGGGGCTGGACCTGGTGCTTGAAGCGCTGCCGGGCCTGCTGGAGCAGGGCGGGCAGCTGGCGCTGCTGGGCGCCGGCGATCCGGTGCTGCAGGAGGGCTTCCTGGCCGCAGCGGCCGAGCATCCGGGCAAAGTGGGCGTGCAGATTGGCTATCATGAAGCCTTCTCACACCGCATTATGGGCGGCGCCGACGTCATCCTGGTTCCCAGCCGCTTTGAACCGTGCGGGCTGACGCAGCTGTATGGCCTCAAGTACGGCACCCTGCCGCTGGTACGGCGTACCGGCGGCCTGGCGGATACCGTCACCGACAGCTCCCTGGAAAACCTGGCCGATGGCCTGGCCAGCGGGTTTGTCTTTGAAGACAGCAATGCCTTGTCGCTACTGCGAGCAATTCGGCGCGCATTCGTTCTGTGGTCGCGCCCTTCGCTCTGGCGTTACGTGCAGCGCCAGGCGATGAATATGGATTTTAGCTGGCAGGTCGCAGCGAACTCTTATCGCGAACTTTATCAACGCTTGATGTAACCACAGGAGTCATTGCGATGAATGTACCCTTTAGCTACGCATCACCCACGCTGAGCGTTGAGGCACTGAAGCACTCTATCGCCTATAAGCTGATGTTTATCATCGGCAAAGATCCGGCGATCGCCAACAAACATGAATGGCTTAACGCCACGCTGTTCGCCGTGCGTGACCGAATGGTGGAGCGCTGGCTGCGCTCTAACCGCGCTCAGCTTTCGCAGGAAGTTCGACAGGTTTACTACCTGTCGATGGAGTTTCTGATTGGCCGCACTCTCTCTAACGCGCTGCTGTCGCTGGGTATCTATGAAGATGTCAACAACGCGCTGGAAGAGATGGGGCTCAACCTTGAAGAGCTGATCGACGAGGAGAATGACCCGGGGCTGGGCAACGGCGGGCTCGGGCGCCTGGCGGCCTGCTTCCTCGACTCTCTGGCGGCCCTCGGCCTGCCGGGTCGCGGCTACGGCATCCGCTATGACTACGGGATGTTTAAGCAGAATATCGTCGACGGTCGGCAGAAGGAGTCGCCGGACTACTGGCTGGAATACGGCAACCCGTGGGAGTTTGAGCGCCATAACACGCGCTACAAAGTGCGCTTTGGCGGCCGAATTCAGCAGGAGGGGAAAAACTCCCGCTGGGTGGAAACCGAAGAGATCCTTGCGGAAGCCTACGATCAGATTATCCCGGGCTTCGATACCGATGCCACCAATACCCTGCGGCTGTGGAGCGCTCAGGCCAGCAGCGAAATCAACCTCGGTAAATTCAACCAGGGCGACTACTTCGCGGCGGTAGAAGATAAAAACCACTCCGAAAACGTATCCCGCGTGCTCTATCCGGATGACTCCACCTATTCCGGGCGCGAGCTGCGCCTGCGTCAGGAGTATTTCCTCGTCTCCGCGACGGTGCAGGATATCCTTAGCCGCCACTATCAGCTGCATAAAACCTACGCCAACCTGGCCGACAAAATCGCTATCCACCTCAACGACACCCACCCGGTGCTGTCGATCCCTGAGCTGATGCGTCTGCTGATTGACGAGCATAAGTTTAGCTGGGATGAGGCGTTCGAGGTGACCTGCCAGGTCTTCTCCTACACCAACCATACCCTGATGAGCGAAGCGCTGGAGACCTGGCCTGTCGATATGCTGGGTAAAATTCTGCCGCGCCATCTGCAGATTATCTTTGAGATTAACGACTACTTCCTCAAGACGCTGCAGGAGCAGTATCCCAACGATACCGCGCTGCTGAGCCGGACCTCGATTATCGATGAGTCCAACGGCCGCCGGGTGCGGATGGCCTGGCTGGCGGTGGTCATTAGCCATAAGGTGAACGGCGTTTCCGAGCTGCACTCGAGGCTGATGGTGGAGTCGCTGTTCGCCGAGTTTGCGCGGATTTTCCCGATGCGCTTCACCAACGTGACCAACGGCGTAACCCCGCGCCGCTGGCTGGCGTTGGCGAATCCGCCGCTGTCGAAGGTGCTGGATGAAAATATTGGCCGCACCTGGCGCACCGATCTCAGCCAGCTCAAGGAGCTGGAGCAGCATATTGATTATCCGACGGTGAACCAGGCGGTGCGCCAGGCGAAGCTGGAGAACAAGCAGCGGCTGGCAAACTATATCGGCCAGCAGCTTAACGTGGTGGTTAATCCGAAGGCGCTGTTTGATGTGCAGATCAAGCGCATCCACGAGTACAAGCGTCAGCTGATGAACGTGCTGCACGTGATTGCGCGCTATAACCGCATCAAGGCCGATCCCGACGCCGAGTGGGTGCCGCGGGTCAATATCTTCGCCGGGAAAGCCGCTTCGGCCTACTACATGGCCAAGCACATTATTCATCTCATTAACGACGTGGCGGCAGTGGTCAACAACGATCCGCAGATCGGCGATAAGCTGAAGATCGTGTTTATCCCTAACTACAGCGTCAGCCTGGCCCAGCTGATTATTCCGGCGGCGGATCTCTCCGAGCAGATCTCGCTGGCAGGAACGGAAGCCTCCGGGACCAGTAACATGAAGTTTGCGCTCAACGGCGCGCTGACCATTGGTACCCTCGACGGGGCTAACGTTGAAATGCTCGAGCACGTGGGCGAAGAGAATATCTTCATCTTCGGCAATACCGCGGAGGAGGTTGAGGCGCTGCGCCGCAGCGGCTACAAACCGCGCGACTACTACGAGCAGGATCCGGAGCTGCATCAGACGCTGACGCAGATCGGTACCGGCCTGTTCAGTCCGTCGGAGCCTGGCCGCTATCGCGACCTGCTGGATTCGCTGATTAACTTTGGCGACCACTATCAGGTGCTGGCGGATTATCGTAGCTACGTCGATTGTCAGGATAAAGTGGACGAGCTCTACCGTCACCCGGAAGAGTGGGCCAACAAAGCGATGCTCAACATCGCCAATATGGGCTACTTCTCTTCTGACCGGACGATTAAAGAGTATGCCGACCATATCTGGCATATCGATCCGGTGCGGCTGTAACCGCCGCGATGCCATAAAAAACGGGGCCATCAGGCCCCGTTTTTTTGTCTTTTTTGAACCCCTCAGGCCGCGCCTTCCCGTGCGCTTAGCGACCGGCGAGAGACCCCGCCGGGGCGCCTACGAGGCCAGAGAGAGCTCAGACTTTCCCACGTGCTGCGCCAGCCATTCGCTAATGCGCGCCTGCTGCCCGGCGCTGAGCCACATGCCCTGTTTGGTACGACGCCAGATGGCGTCATCGAGGCTGCGCACCCACTCATGCTCCACGAGGTATTTCAGCTCGGCTTCATAGAATTCGTGGCCAAAATCTTCGCCCAGATCGGCAAGCGATGTCGCCTCGCCGAGCACCCACTCGCTGTTGCTGCCGTAGGTGCGGGCGTAGTGACGCGCCATTGATTCGCTGATAAATGCGAAGCGGCGGCGCAGTTTGGCGGCGTAATCGTCGCGATCGCCGTCGATCTCGCCCCCGGGCAGAACGGCGGTTTTGGTCCACGCCGGGCCGATGCCTTTATAGTACGGCGTCAGCTTTTCCAGCGCGTGCTCTGCCAGCTTGCGGTAGGTCGTGAGCTTGCCGCCAAAGACCGACAGCAGCGGCGCCTGGCCGTTTTCGTCATGAATATCGAGCGTATAGTCGCGGGTAATCGCCTGCGGTGAATCAGATTCATCGTCGCACAGCGGGCGGACGCCGGAATAGGTCCAGACGATATCGTCGCGGGACAGCGTCTTTTTAAAGTGCGCGTTGTAGGCGTTGAGCAGGTAGCTAATCTCTTTTTCATCGATCGCCACTTTCTGCGGATCGCCGTTGTACTCCACGTCGGTGGTGCCGATTATCGAGAACTCGTCCATCCACGGGATCACGAACACAATTCGCTTGTCTTCGTTTTGCAGAATATAGGCCTGCTTCTGGGTATGTACGCGCGGTACCACGATGTGGCTGCCCTTAATCAGGCGGATGCCGTAAGGGGAGCGCAGGTGCATCCCTTCATCAAAGAAGTGTTTGACCCACGGGCCGGTAGCGTTCACCAGGCCCCGCGCCTGCCAGGTAAACTTCTCGCCGCTGTCGATATCTTCCGCCTCGACAATCCACAGCCCGTTTTCACGCCGGGCGGAGATGGCCCGGGTGCGGGTACGAACCTCGCCGCCTTTGCGCACCACCATCTGCGCGTTCGCCAGCACCAGCCGCGCATCGTCTACCCAGCAGTCGGAATATTCGAAACCGCGCACGATTTCAGGTTTAAGTACCGACTCTGCGCCAAATCGCAAACCGGTTGAGCTGGGTAAGCTGGTGCGTTTTCCCAGGTGATCGTACATAAACAGACCAATACGGATCATCCACGCCGGGCGCAGATGCGGGCGATGCGGCAGGCGGAAGCGCATCGGGAATGCGAGATGCGGCGCCATTTTTAGCAGCACTTCACGTTCGGCCAGCGCTTCGCTGACCAGACGGAATTCGTAGTGTTCAAGGTAGCGCAGCCCGCCGTGAATCAGCTTTGAGCTGGCGCTGGAGGTGGCGCAGGCGAGATCGCGCGCTTCCAGCATCAGTACGGATAAACCACGCCCGGCGGCATCTGCCGCGATACCGGCACCGTTGATGCCTCCGCCTATCACAATCAGATCTTTGGTTTCCACGTTCGCTACCTCTTGCACTTTCGTTTAAGCTCACAAATGTTCGATATCGCTCAATATAGCAAACAAACGCGCTATTGGTAACATCAAAAAAACATTTCAGAGTGATGCATGTAACATATTGGCGTTTATTTCCCGTCTGACGGTAAACTAGGCAGTAGAATCATGGCCGGCAATCAGCCCGCTATATCACCCCGCAATAAAGAGACAAGAGCACATGGATCACTTTGAATGTATCAACGTAGAAGAGGCGCATCAGAAGCTGCAGCAGGCCATGGCGGTACTGGTGGACATCCGCGACCCGCAAAGCTATGCGATGGGCCACACTCCGGGTGCGTTTCATCTGACCAACGATACGCTGGGCGCGTTTATGCGTGATAACGACTTTGAGACGGCGGTGATGGTGATGTGCTACCACGGTAATAGCAGTAAGGGCGCCGCGCAGTATCTGCTGCAGCAGGGCTATGACAAGGTCTACAGCGTGGACGGCGGGTTTGATGCCTGGCATCGTCACTTCCCGGCGGAAGTGGCTCACGGGACGCTCTGACCGGTAACCGTATACGCTTTAGGGTTCAAACAGCCCGCGTACCGGGCGCCTGTGCTCGTTCGCGGCTGCCGTCGCCACGCATCTTGAATGATTTTGCGTATATACTGTCCCCCTTTGTGTGGAATAAGCGATCCGCTGCATGTTAATGATTACCTCTTTTGCCAACCCGCGCGTGGCCCAGGCGTTTGTCGACTATATGGCGACCCAGGGCGTTATCCTGACTATTCAGCAGCACAGCCAGAGCGACGTCTGGCTGGCGGACGAGAGCCAGGCCGCGCGGGTTCAGGCTGAACTGACTCGCTTTCTCGAAAACCCCGCCGACCCGCGCTACCTCGCGGCAAGCTGGCAATCGGGGCAAACTAACAGCGGGCTGCACTACCAGCGCTTCCCCTTCTTCGCGACCCTGCGCCACAACGCCGGGCCCGTTACGTGGGTGGTTCTGACGCTCTGCGTGCTGGTATTTGTGCTGCAAAATGTCCTTGGCGACCAGCCGGTTATGCTGCTGCTGGCCTGGCCGTACGACCCCTCGCTGAAGTTTGAGGTCTGGCGCTACTTTAGCCATGCGTTGATGCACTTCTCGCTGATGCACATCCTGTTTAACCTGCTATGGTGGTGGTACCTCGGCGGTGCGGTTGAGAAACGGATTGGCAGCGGCAAGCTGGTGGTTATCACCGTCATTAGCGCGCTGCTGAGCGGGTTTGTTCAACATCAGTTTAGCGGCCCCTGGTTTGGTGGCTTATCCGGCGTAGTGTATGCGCTGATGGGCTACGTCTGGCTGCGGGGAGAGCGCGATCCGCAGAGCGGCGTTTATTTACAGCGCGGCTTGATACTCTTCTCCTTAGTATGGTTAATTGCTGGATGGTTTGATGTTTTTGGCATGTCGATTGCGAACGGCGCGCACGTAGCCGGCCTGGTGACCGGACTGGCGATGGCGTTTGTAGATACTCAGCATGTGCGAAAACGAACATAGAGACTCCCCGTCATCCATGATAAGCGAGTCAAATTTTCCCAGGGATATTGCATGAAACAAACACAACGTCATGACGCTATTATCGAGCTGGTAAAAAAACAGGGATATGTCAGTACGGAGGAGCTGGTCGAGCAATTTTCCGTCAGCCCGCAGACCATTCGTCGTGACCTCAACGATCTCGCCGAACAAAAAATGATCCTGCGCCATCACGGCGGCGCCGCGCTGCCTTCCAGCTCGGTTAACACCTCCTGGCACGACAGGAAGGCGACCCAAACCCAGGAAAAAGAGCGTATTGCCCGCAAGGTTGCCAGCCAGATCCCCGACGGGGCGACGCTGTTCATTGATATCGGCACGACGCCGGAAGCGGTGGCGCACGCGCTGCTGGAGCACAACGATCTGCGCATCGTTACCAACAATCTCAACGTTGCGAACACGCTAATGGTGAAGGATGACTTCCGCATCATTTTGGCGGGCGGCGAGCTGCGCAGCCGCGACGGCGGCATTATCGGCGAAGCGACGCTGGATTTTATCTCCCAGTTCCGCCTTGATTTTGGCATTCTCGGCATCAGCGGCGTCGATAGCGACGGCTCGCTACTGGAGTTTGACTATCATGAGGTCCGCACCAAGCGCGCGATTATTGAAAACTCGCGGCACGTGATGCTGGTGGTGGATCATTCGAAATTCGGTCGTAACGCGATGGTGAACATGGGCAGCATCAGCATGGTTGATGCGGTTTACACCGACGTGATGCCGCCGGCGGGCGTGCTGAAGGTTATTAAGGACAATAACCTGCAGCTGGAGCTGTGCTAAACGGCGTCAGACGCCGTATCCCATCATTTTAAGCAACCGCTGGGCGTGCTGAACGGCATCCTGGCGGTGCGCGACCCCGAGCTTCTGATACAGATTGCGAATGTGCGTTTTAATGGTCGTTGCCGCCACGTCAAGCTCGCCGGCGATCTGCTCGTTGCTGTAGCCGGAATAGATCAGGCCGAGCACCTGCCATTCGCGCTGGGTCAGCGGGCTGGTGCGGATAAGCTCCGGCACTTCCGGGTGGTTGAGCAGCCGTTCGACGAAGCCCTCATCGAAGTGGGCAAACTTGTGGCGATGGTGCTGGTTGATATCGCGCAGAATGCGCTGAGCGCGATGCTGCTCCAGCTCCGGCAGCGTATTGAGCTGAATAAGCTGACGCAGCTGCTGGGCCATGGCCTCGCCTTCAATAACAAAGTGATTGATAAATCCGGTACGGTTGGCGAGCGTGAGCGCTTCCAGCAGGACCTTCTGCGCCTCGCTCTTACGTCCCGCCTGCCAGTAGAGCTGATTGAGCAGCAGCAGGTTGCGGTTAATATCGCTCATCAGGCGCAGCGAACGCGCGTTTTCATTGAGCTCTTCCAGCACCATTTCGGCGGAATCGAAATCACCGAGCAGGATTTGCGCTCTGGCGATGTTGCGCCACTGGCTCTGCAGGAAGTGATTATTGGCAAACTCGGGCTTCGGCGTCTGGCGCAGCCAGTTGGCCGCCGCGGCTTTATCGCCGATCATCTGCCAGTAGATCACCCGCACCTTGTCGGCATTTGACACCCAGTCGCTGTGATAGTGGCCGTTGCCGAGCAGGTTTTCCAGCCGGTTCAGGTGGCTGCGGGCGTTGTCCAGATCGCCGCGCGCCAGCGAGCACTGGACCATTAGCGCCAGGCACTGCAGCTGCTGCTGCGGCTGATAGGTTGAAAGGACGTTCATCCCGCTGCGCGCAGAGGCCTCGGCTTCGTCCAGCCGCGCCCAGGCCCACAGCAGCTGCGCGCGAATGCGCAGCAGGAATTCGTGCATCGGCAGCTGTTCGAGGTGCTGGTCGCGGATGAGCTGGAAGGCTTTCTCCTGAATTTCCCATGCCGCCTGCAGGAAGCCCTGGGCAAAGAGGATCTCGCTTTGCTGGATCATGCTCCACAGGGCGTAGTGCCAGATATCGTGGCGACGCGCCATCTGCTCGGTCTGCTGCATCACCGCCAGCGATTTGCTCAGCTGGCCCTTGCAGTGCAGCACTTCGCCGTGCACCGAGGTGGCGACGATGCGGCTGTAGTAGCTTGCCAGCGGCAGCTCTTCTAAGGCCACCATCGCCAGGCGTTCGGCTTCTTCCTGATCGCCGGCGTTAATGGCGACCTGCGCGCGCAGGGCGTTAAAGTCGCCGTGCATGGCGATATCCATCTCCGCATCCATCTCCTGCTCGGCGCGGGCCAGCAGGGTGTTCACTTCGCTATAGCGGTGCTGGCTCTGCATCAGCCAGGCCTGCAGCAGGATCAGCCGCGGGTTTTCCAGCAGGTTTGACCACGGCAGCGCCGCCAGCGACTGCTCGAGCAGCCCCAGCTCGCTGTGGTTGAACATGCCCCAGGCGTGATTCAGTAAAATGTCGCGCAGCATTTTGGCATCGCCAGCCGCCAGCGCATGGTGAATCGCTTCGCTGGGGAAGCCCTGCGCCATCCAGCCTTCTGCCGCACAGCGGTGAATTTCAGGCAGCTCGGTCGCCAGCTCCCACTGACAGCGCTGGCGCAGGAAGTTGCCGAACAGCGGATGGTAGCGGAACCACTCGCCGGAATCGTCCATGCGCTGCATGAACAGCCCCTGGCGTTCGATCTCTTCCAGCTGCATCTGGCCGTTCTCTTCGCCGGTAACGCGAACGATGAGCGCATCGTTCATCGAGCGCAGCAGCGAGCTTTTTAGCAGCACGTTACGGGTGCGCGCGTCGACGTTGTCCAGCACCTCATCGACGAGGTAGTCGGAAAGGTGGCTGGCGTTAATGCCGGCGAGGCGGCGGGCGGAGTGCTGGGCGGAGGAGTTATTCTGGCGCGCGGAGAGGGCGATGAGCTGGAGGGCCGTTGCCCAGCCGGCGACATCGTCACACAGTCTGCTGCTATCTTCAGCCTCAATCGGTGAGGCGAGGCGACAGTCGAAAAATTGTTTTGCTTCCTGATGGGTAAAGGCCAGCTGCTGGCTGCCAATCTCCAGCAGCTGATCGCGCACGCGCAGGTTGGCAATGCCCAGCTGCGGCAGGTTACGCGACAGGACGACCAGCGTCAGGTTTTCCGGCTGATGGCGCAGGAAGAAGCGCATGGCGTCGTGGATCACCGGGTTATTAATCAGATGATAATCGTCGATGACCAGGAATAGCGGGCGCTGCCACTCGGCAAGCTCGATGAACAGCTGGGCAAACAGCGAGGGCAGGCTGGCATACTGGCGCTTTTGCACCATCGTTTCGCTGGCCACGCAGTGGCCCCCGGTCGCCTGTTGAATAGAGGCGATCAGATAGCTGGCAAAGCGCTCCTGCTGGTTATCGCCTTCATCCAGCGAGAACCACCCGAGCTCATTTTTTCCTGCCGCCCACTGAGAAATGAGCGTGGTCTTGCCGTACCCGGCGGGGCTGGTGACCAGCGCGAGACGATAATTGTTCGCGCCGGAAAGTTTCGCCAGCAATCGTTCGCGAACCACGGTGTGTTCAAGGCGGACTGGGCGACTTAATTTAGACGGAATCAACATAGTTCAACATTTCGCTGTGCAAGAGAGGGGTGCGATTTTTTTTGCGCTTCGTAATTAATACCTAATAAGGTCGGCGATAATGAAAGTTATTGCAAGTTATGTCCGAATTTTATGCTCTTGAATTTGCTCTATGTCACAAATTCTCAATTAGAACGTCATCATCCTAAAACCGGTACCAGTGGGCATGACGTCTGGGTTTGCCTCACTTCCGGCTGCCAGGAAATCACTTCTATTCCCATTTTTTGTAGTTGTTTGTTTTTATTAAGTTAATGTCAGTTAATTCTGATAAGTAATCTCTTTGACGTATTTACATCATCAAACATGTTTATTTTGCTGTAGGCCTAATTGTTATTTACAGATAATTACCAGGGCCTTTTTTTATTCATCCGTGCGGTATTGGCCTGTAACAAATCTGTTAGCGCGGTAATTGAACGATATATTGTTTCGAAGCGGTGAATTTTGCAGCATCTTTTTGGTGGGAGGCTAACGTTATAGTGGCCGCGATCACACTTTTCGCTCATCCCTGCTACTCCTCCCTGCCTAATCCCTGCCGGGATGAGGACGTTACCCCGGGAGGTCGGCACACTAACGCTAACGTTTTAGTAAAGGACCCGGATTTCTTATGTCACAGACTTCTTTTAACAAAGATCGGTTTCAGGCTGCACTGACGCGTCAGTGGCAGCATTTTGGCCTACAGTCCGCTTCTGAGATGACCCAGCGTCAGTGGTGGCGTGCCGTGAGCGGCGCGTTAGCCGAGCTGTTGGCTGCTCAACCGGCGGCGAGGCCTGCGGAAGGCCAGCGCCACGTTAACTACATTTCGATGGAGTTTTTAATCGGCCGTCTGACCGGCAACAACCTGCTTAACCTTGGCTGGTATCAAGGGGTGAGCGATGAGCTGAAGGCGCATGACGTTCACCTGACTGACCTGCTGGAAGAGGAGATCGATCCGGGCCTGGGTAACGGCGGTCTGGGTCGCCTGGCGGCGTGCTTCCTGGATTCGATGGCCACCGTTGGCCAGTCGGCAACCGGCTATGGCCTGAACTATCAGTACGGCCTGTTCCGTCAGTCTTTCGACGACGGCCAGCAGGCGGAAGCGCCGGATGACTGGGGACGCAGCAGCTATCCGTGGTTCCGCCACAACGAGCAGCTCGACGTGCAGGTCGGGCTAGGCGGCAAGGTCTCGAAAAATGGGCATTGGGAGCCGGCGTTCGTGATTACCGGTGAAGCCTGGGATCTGCCGGTGCTGGGCTATCGCAACAACGTCGCGCAGCCGCTGCGCCTGTGGCAGGCTAAGCACGCGCATCCGTTCAACCTGACCAAATTTAACGACGGCGATTTCCTGCGTGCCGAGCAGCAGGGTATCGACGCGGAAAAGCTGACCAAGGTGCTCTATCCGAACGACAACCACCAGGCCGGGAAAAAGCTGCGCCTGATGCAGCAGTACTTCCAGTGCGCCTGCTCGGTTGCGGATATTCTGCGTCGTCATCACCTGGCGGGCCGTAAGCTGGCCGAGCTGGCGGATTATGAAGTGATCCAGCTGAACGACACCCACCCGACGATTGCGATCCCTGAACTGCTGCGGGTGCTGATCGACGAGCACCAGCTGAGCTGGGACGACGCGTGGGCAATCACCAGTAAAACCTTCGCCTACACCAACCACACGCTGATGCCTGAAGCGCTGGAGTGCTGGGACGAGAAGCTGGTCAAAGCGCTGCTGCCGCGCCATATGCAGATTATCAAAGAGATTAACGCCCGCTTTAAGACGCTGGTGGAGAAAACCTGGCCCGGCGACGAGCAGGTATGGGCTAAGCTGGCGGTGGTGCATGACAAGCAGGTTCGCATGGCGAACATGTGTGTGGTCAGCGGTTTTGCGGTAAACGGCGTAGCCGCGCTGCACTCCGAGCTGGTGGTGAAGGATCTGTTCCCGGAATATCACCAGCTGTGGCCGAACAAGTTCCACAACGTGACCAACGGCATCACGCCGCGCCGCTGGATCAAACAGTGCAACCCGGCCCTGGCCGCGCTGCTCGATAAATCGCTGAAAAAAGAGTGGGCGAACGATCTCGACCAGCTGATTAACCTGGAAAAGTACGCTGATGATGCGGCGTTCCGCCAGAGCTATCGCGAGATTAAGCAGGCCAACAAGGTTCGCCTCGCCGAGTTTGTGAAGGCGCGTACCGGGATCGACATTAACCCGCAGGCGATTTTTGATATCCAGATTAAGCGCCTGCATGAGTACAAACGTCAGCACCTCAACCTGCTGAATATCCTGGCGCAGTACAAAGAGATTCGCGAAAACCCGCAGGCCGACCGCGTACCGCGCGTGTTCCTGTTCGGCGCGAAGGCGGCACCGGGCTACTACCTGGCGAAGAATATCATTTTCGCTATCAACAAGGTGGCGCAGGCCGTCAACAGCGATCCGCTGGTTGGCGATAAGCTGAAGGTGGTCTTCCTGCCGGACTACTGCGTGTCGGCCGCGGAAATGCTGATCCCGGCGGCGGATATCTCTGAACAGATCTCGACGGCGGGTAAAGAAGCCTCCGGTACCGGCAACATGAAGCTGGCGCTGAACGGCGCGCTGACCGTCGGCACGCTGGACGGTGCGAACGTTGAAATCGCCGAGCAGGTGGGCGAGGAGAACATCTTTATCTTCGGTAATACCGTGGAAGAAGTTAAGGCGCTGAAGGCCAAGGGCTACGATCCGCTGAAATGGCGCAAGAAAGACAAGCTGCTGGACGCGGTGCTGAAAGAGCTGGAAAGCGGTAAGTACAGCGGCGGCGATAAGCACGCGTTTGACCAGATGCTGCATAGCCTGCTCAAAGGCGGCGACCCGTACCTGGTGCTGGCTGACTTCGCGACCTATGTGGCCGCGCAGAAGCAGGTGGATGAGCTGTACCGTGACCAGGAGGCCTGGACCCGGGCAACGATCCTGAATACCGCCCGCTGCGGCATGTTCAGCTCCGATCGCTCAATTCGCGATTATCAGCAACGTATCTGGCAGGCAAAACGCTAAGGACAGGCCTATGGAGACGAAACGCCTTGATAACGCCGCGCTAGCGGCGGGGATCAGCCCGAGCTACATCAACGCGCACGGCAAGCCGCAGTCGATTGCCGCGGTGACCAAGCAGCGTCTGCTTGATGCGATGCATCGTACGACCACCGTCGCGAAGGCGGCGGTTAATCCGCTGCCGAATGTACAGGTTTTCACCCACGGCAAAAAGATGTCGCTGCCGGTGGCCGGGCACGGTGAGTTTCACTGGATCCTGACCACCGAAGAAGGGAAGCAGTATCAGGGGCTGGTAAAAGGTGGCGACACGCTGTCGCTGCCGACCAAACTGCCGGAAGGCTATCACACCCTGACGCTCACCCGGGACGGTGAGCGCTGGCACTGTCGGGCGATTGTCGCCCCGGTGCGCTGCTACGAGCCGCAGGCCCTGAAAGAGGGGCAGAAGCTGTGGGGTGCCTGCGTGCAGCTGTATACGCTGCGTTCGGAAAAAAACTGGGGGATTGGCGACTTCGGCGACCTGCGCGCGATGCTGCCGGAAATCGCTCAGCGAGGCGGGGCGTTTATTGGCCTCAACCCGATTCATGCGCTCTATCCGGCCAACCCGGAAAGCGCCAGCCCGTACAGCCCCTCTTCGCGCCGCTGGCTGAACGTTATCTATATCGACGTTAACGCGGTCGAAGATTTCCGTTTGAGCAAAGAGGCGCAGGCGTGGTGGCAGCTACCGGCGACCCAGCAGGCCTTACAGGCGGCGCGGCAGACGGATGATGTTGACTATACCGCCGTCACGGCGTTGAAAATGACCGCGCTGCGCATGGCCTGGAAAGGCTTCTCTGCCCGCAGCGATGAGGCGATGACGGAGTTTCGTCAGTTCGTTCAGCGCGAAGGGGAAAGCCTCTACTGGCAGGCGGCGTTTGATGCGCTGCACGCGCGGCAGGTCCAGCAGGATCCGCTGCGCTGGGGCTGGCCGGCCTGGCCAAAAGCGTACCAGGATATCTCCAGCCCGGAGGTGAAAGCGTTCTGTTCTGAACACGCTGATGAGGTCGATTTTTACCTCTGGCTGCAGTGGCTGGCCTGTTCGCAGTTTGCCACCTGCTGGCACACCAGCCAGCGCGATGCGATGCCGATTGGCCTCTATCGCGATCTGGCGGTTGGCGTAGCGGAAGGCGGGTCTGAGACCTGGTGCGATCGCGAGCTTTACTGCCTGAAAGCCTCGGTAGGGGCTCCGCCGGATATTCTGGGCCCGCTCGGGCAAAACTGGGGCCTGCCGCCGATGGATCCGCACATCATCGTCGCCCGCGCCTATGAGCCGTTTATCGAATTGCTGCGCGCCAATATGCAAAACTGCGGCGCGCTGCGCATCGACCACGTGATGTCGGTGCTGCGCCTGTGGTGGATCCCGTACGGCGAAACCGCCGATCACGGGGCCTACGTTCAGTATCCGGTAGACGATCTGCTCTCTATTCTGGCGCTGGAGAGTAAGCGCCATAGCTGCATGGTGATCGGTGAAGATCTGGGCACCGTGCCGGTGGAAATTGTCAGCAAGCTGCGTAAGAGCGGCGTCTACTCCTACAAAGTGCTCTATTTTGAAAATGACAATGAGAAAACGTTTCGTGCGCCGCAGACGTATCCGGAACAATCAATGGCTGTGGCAACAACGCATGACCTGCCAACGCTGCGCGGCTACTGGGAAAGCGGAGACCTGACGCTCGGCAAATCTCTCGGGCTCTATCCGGATGAAGTGGTGCTGCGCGGGCTGTATCAGGACCGGGAGCTGGCGAAGCAGGGGCTGCTGGATGCGCTGCATAAGTACGGCTGTCTGCCCAAGCGCGCCGGGCATAACGCGTCGCTGATGACGATGACCTCAACCCTCAATCGCGGAATGCAGCGCTACATCGCCGACAGCAACAGCGCGCTGCTGGGCCTGCAGCCGGAGGACTGGCTGGAGATGGCCGCGCCGGTTAACATTCCGGGTACCAGCACCGAGTATCCGAACTGGCGGCGTAAGCTGTCGACTTCGCTCGAGCAGATGTTTGCCGATGCGCAGGTCAACAAGCTGCTCAAGGATTTAGACAAGCGCCGCAGGGCGGTAGCAAAGAAGAAACCGTAATGAGGTAGCGCTTCCCCGGCGGCAAAGACTCGTCGCCGGGGAAGCGGCCAAAACGATAAATAAAAAGGCCGGGTAGCATCACGCATACCCGGCCTTTTTTTATGCTTAATCGACCCTTACACGACCATTCCCAGCAGCAGACAACCTACCAGGCCGCAGACTGATATAATCGTTTCCAGCATCGACCACGATCTAATGGTCTCGCCGATGGTCAGGTTGAAGTACTCCTTGAACAGCCAGAATCCCGGATCGTTGACGTGAGAGAAAATCACGCTGCCGGAGCCCACGGCGATAACCATCAGCTCCGGGCTGACGCCGGTTGTGGCGATCAGCGGAGCCGCAATACCGCCCGCGGTAATTGCCGCAACGGTCGCCGAACCCAGCGCAATACGCAGAACCGCCGCAATTGACCACGCCATAAACAGCGGAGACATGCTGGAACCATGCATCATCGAGGCGATGTACTTATCCATGCCGCTATCAACCAGAACCTGCTTAAAGGCGCCGCCGCCGCCGATAATCAGCAGCATCATGGCGATGATTTTAATGGACGAGGTCAGCGTTTCGTTGATCTGTTCCATCGAGCGGCCGCGGTTGAGGCCAAAGGTAAACAGGGCAATCAGAACGGCGATCAGCGTTGCCATCACCGGGTCACCAAAGAATTCGGCGTATCTGAGGAACGCGTGGCCTTTCGGCAGCAGCATTTCGGCAACGGCACGCATCGCCATCAGCACGACCGGCACCAGAGAGGTCCAGACGCTGACGCCAAAGCCCGGCATCTCTTCTTCAGTGAAGGTCTTCGGGTTGTGCAGGCCTTCCGGAATCGGCTTATCGATGTTTTTCAGGAAGCGGGCGAAGACCGGGCCGGCAAGGATCACGGTCGGGATTGCCAGCAGCGTACCGTACAGCAGGGTTTTACCCATATCGGCGTGGAAGATCGTAGCGATCGCCGTCGGGCCCGGGTGCGGTGGCAGGAAGCCGTGGGTCACGGAGAGCGCGGCCGCCATCGGCACGCCGACGTACAGCAGCGGGATGCGGGCAGATGCGGCGATGGTGAACACCAGCGGCAGCATAAGAACGAAGCCCACTTCATAGAACAGCGCAAAACCGACGGTGAAGCCGGTCAGAACGACCGCCCATTGGATGTGCTTTTTGCCAAATTTAGCGATAAGCGTGGTGGCAATGCGCTGCGCGCCGCCGCAGTCTGCCAGCAGCTTGCCGAGCATTGCGCCGAAGCCCATGATCAGCGCGAGGCTGCCGAGGGTGCCCCCGACGCCGTTTTTGATGGATACGATGACTTTATCCAGAGGCATGCCCTGCATAAGTCCGACGGCGAGCGCCACCAGAATCAAAGCGATGAAGCCGTTCATTTTGAAGCGGATCATCAGCAGTAATAACAGGGCGACCCCGATAGCAACGATGACTAATGGCATAATTTACCTGGCCTTTCATTTGTTATGGGTAACGTAAAACTTCAATCTTGTTCCGTTTGCTCCGGGCGGGGATACAAACTGTGTGGCGCCATAAAATCGACTATCATTTCTTATCAGAAAGGATAGCTGGCTATTTTTATAGCAGCGGAGCCTGAGAGAGATGATACGGGTAACATATGAAGGTTGAGAATCACCCTGGCGGTGAATATTTTAAATATGAGACTTAAGTCATACTCTTTCCCGGGTTTTTTGCACGTACGACTAACGATAGGGCGGGAGGGGTTGCGTCAGGAGGGAGCGGCCCGGCAGCAAAATACGGCCGGGCTGGGAGTGCGATATGGCGGACGGCTTAGTAGTAGGAGTGCTCGCCGCGCTGATGCTCGGTCAGATCGCGCACGCCTTTCAGTTCAGGGAATTCGGTCAGCAGCTGTTTCTCGATCCCTTCTTTCAGGGTAACGTCGACCATTGAACAGCCGTTACAGCCGCCGCCGAACTGCAGAATCGCCAGGCCATCTTCGGTGATTTCCATCAGCGTCACGCGACCACCGTGGCCGGCCAGCTGCGGGTTGATCTGCGATTGCAGCATATATTCAACGCGCTCCATCAGCGGCGCGTCGTCGGAGACTTTACGCATCTTGGCGTTTGGCGCTTTCAGCGTCAGCTGGGAGCCAAGCTGATCGGTCACAAAGTCGATTTCAGCGTCTTCCAGGTACGGCGCGCTGAGTTCGTCGACGTACGCGGTCAGCTGCTCAAACTTCAGCGTCGTGTCGGTGTCTTCCACCGCATCCGGTGGGCAGTAGGATACGCCGCACTCAGCGTTTGGGGTGCCGGGATTAATCACAAATACGCGAATTTGTGTCCCTTCTTCCTGATTTACCAGCAGTTTGGCAAAGTGCGCTTGTGCAGCATCGGAAATACGGATCATAGCGTTGGCCTAATAGTTGACTATTTTACTGGGTTATAATACGCCCATCAGCAGGGGTCTACAAGGTACGGCACATACACCATACCTGAACCGTCGCGGCGCCGTTTCGCAAAAGCAGGCGGGATATCTCGGCGACGGTGCTTCCGGTTGTGACGACATCATCCACAATGGCGATATGGTGACCCCGAACCGACAATTCAAGCTGAAACGCATTTTTCAGGTTCCGTTTGCGTAACCTCGCGGTGAGCTGATGCTGAGTTGCGGTAGGGCGGCTGCGCCGCAGCGCGTCGCTGCGCCAGGCGGCGTGCGTCCAGCGGGCCAGAGGACGGCATAGCAGATCGCTCTGGTTAAAACCTCGCCGCCATTGCCGCCGCTGCCACAGCGGGACGCCGACAATCCTGTCCACCGGGGGCAGGCCTGCGCTCTGGCGGATACGCAGCAGCAGCAGGCGAGCCAGCGCCGGTGCCAGCTCCGGGCGGCGGGTAAATTTCAGCTGATGGATCAGGCCGCTTAGCGGCGGAAGGTAGTCGCTGACGGCCACCAGTCGCTGCCACGGCGGGGGATCCTGGATGCAGCGACCGCAGGGGACGCTGGCGGTGCCGGCGGGCAGGCCGCAGCGTGGGCATCGGGGCTGACGGGTGGTCAGCGATGCGCTGCAGCGGGAGCAGAATCCCCAGCTGGCAATGGCCAGCGGCATTTGGCATAGCCAGCATAAGCCGTGTGCTGTTAGCATATTTCCCCCTGATATCTGGTGAAAAGAGAACAATAGCTGATGAACGACATCTGGTGGCAAACCGTGGGCGAAGGGAAGTGTCATCTTGTGCTGCTGCACGGATGGGGGCTGAATGCCGGGGTGTGGGATTGCATTACGCCGCAGCTGGCTTCGCACTTCACGCTGCACGTGGTTGATCTGCCGGGCTATGGTCGCAGCAGCGGTTTCGGCGCGCTGTCGCTGGAGGAGATGGCGCAGCAGGTGCTGAAAAAAGCCCCTGAGCAGGCCATCTGGTTGGGCTGGAGCCTGGGGGGCCTGGTGGCAAGCCAGATAGCCTTACAGCATCCTCAGCGCGTGCTGGCGCTGGTTACCGTCGCCTCTTCCCCGAGCTTCAGCGCGCACGACGACTGGCCGGGCATTAAGCCGGAAGTGCTGAGCGGTTTTCAGCAGCAGCTCAGCGATGACTTTCAGCGCACCGTCGAGCGTTTTCTGGCCCTACAAACGATGGGAACCGAAAGCGCGCGCCAGGATGCCCGGGCGCTGAAAAGCACCGTTCTGTCGCTCCCGATGCCGTCGATAGCGGCTCTGAACGGCGGGCTGGAAATCCTCAAAACCGCCGATTTGCGCCAGCCGCTGGTGGCGCTGCCGATGCCGTTCCTGCGGCTGTACGGTCGCCTGGACGGCCTGGTGCCGCGCAAAATCGTCCCTCTTCTTGATGCAATGTGGGAACAGAGTGAATCCATCGTCTTTGACAAGGCGGCCCATGCGCCGTTTATCTCGCATCCGCACGACTTCTGCCAGCCGCTGCTGGCGTTGAAAAAGCGGTTGAGGAATTATTTTTAACAGAACGTGGTAAAAATCCGGGGCATAGCAATACTTAGATTGTTGCGGCAGATGATTATTTCATTTCATCTCGGCGGCCTAAAAAAACAACCTAATGGAGAGTAGAGGCTATGAAACTTATTACGGGTATTTTGACATCTCTGGTGATTGGAAGTCTGTCATTTGGCGCGTTCGCAGCGAAAGAAATTCAGAAAGACGAGGTCGCGACGATGAATCTGACCAAAGTCGGCAGCATCACCACCTCTAAAACGACCTCGCCGATGGATGCCAAGCGCGATCTGTCGAAAAAGGCGGATGAGCTCGGCGGTAAATACTTCGTGGTGATTGCCGGTAACAAAAACGAAAAAACGGTTCACGCTAACGCAGACGTCTACAAATAACCTGCGTCGACAAGTCATTCGCTAAGCGGGTCTCTCGACCCGCTTCTCAACCCATCAACCCATCAACCCATCAACGCAGCGACCACCACTCCGATAAGCAGGCCTTTCCTTCCGGGCAGCTTTTGCAGCTGCCGGAGAGGCAGCCCTCAGGGTCCTGGGCTACCCGCTGAACCTTACCCATGGCTTCGAGCCGGCTCAGCATCGCGTCAATCAGCGGCTGCGGCGCGTGCAGGCGGGCGCTGAGCTGCGCGGCCTCCATCCGCCCCTGCAGTGCCAGCATATCGCGTACTTCAATCAACGACGCCATCATCACTCCTTAGTGGCAATCGCCGGCCGGGCTCTGGCAGCACGACGACGGCGTTTTGCGCGTCGCCAGCAGCGAGATGTCGACCCGACTGCGCGCGCGACGGAGCAGGCCAAAGAGCACGACGTTGAACAGCACGACGGCAAGGATGCACACCAGGCTGTAGCGCGGGTGCTGGCTAAAGCTCACGGTTTGATAGTAGAGCGTGGAGAGCGAGTATGCGATATTCAGCCCCCACAGGATAGAGAACGACATCCAGCCGCGGCTCGATTCGCGGGCAACGGCGCCCATCACCGAAATACACGGAATATAGAGCAGGACGAAAATCAGATAGCTGTACGCCGCGGCGGCATTGCCGAATTTGCTGCTCATCACGCCCATGGCGCCGGTTGCCATTTCGCCATCGCCCTTGCTGGCCTCAATCGGGTTCGCCAGCACGCTGAGGCTGAAGGTGTCTTTCAGGCTCTGCCAGGTTTCATCCGCGGCCGCCAGCAGCTCATCGCCGAGGCTAAAGGTCTGCGGATTAAACGCTTCGTTTTGAATGTTTTCCGCGGTATAGAGCGTATTTAGCGTGCCGACCACCACCTCTTTGGCCATCGCGCCGGTGAACAGCCCGACGGTTGCCTGCCAGTTGTCTTCATGAACGCCAATCGGCTTAAACAGCGGGGTGATGACCCGGCTGACCGACGCCAGCGCCGAGTCGTTAATGTTATCCACCAGCTTGCCGTTGAGCGAGAAGCTGTTCAGCGCGCTGAGGAAGATGCTGACGATCACGATGACTTTACCCGCCCGCAGCACGAAGCCTTTCAGGCGCTGCCAGGTCTGGATGACCAGGCTTTTGATATGCGGCACGTGATATACCGGCAGCTCCATCACAAACGGCGAGGCTTCGCCGCGCATAATGGTGTGCTTGAGCATCAGGCCGGTGAGGATTGCCATCACGATGCCGAGCAGGTACAGCGAGAAGACCGCCAGCGCACCGTTTTGCCCGAAGAAGGCCGCGGCGAACACGGCAAAGATAGCCAGCCGCGCGCCGCAGGACATAAACGGCGCCATCATGATAGTCATCAGGCGCTCGCGCGGCGCATCCAGCGTACGCGCGCCCATCACCGACGGCACGTTGCAGCCGAAGCCGACAATCAGCGGTACGAAGGATTTCCCCGGCAGGCCCAGCGCCTGCATCAGGCGGTCCATCACGAACGCCGCGCGCGCCATATAGCCGGAGTCTTCGAGGAAGGAGAGGAACAGGTACATCATGCCGATCTGCGGCACCAGCGGCAGCACGGTGTTAATACCGCCGCCGATCCCCTGGGCGAGGAACACGGTCAGCCACTCCGGGAGATGCAGGGTATAGCCCAGCCACTGAATGCCGTGGATAAAGATGGCCACCGATCCGGCGTCGAATATTGGCTGCAGCGCGCCGCCGATGTTGATGGCCAGTAAAAACATCAGATACATGACGAACAGAAAAATGGGCAAGCCAAGTACCCGGTTGAGGATAATTTTATCCATCGCGGCGGTGAAGCGGCTCGGCTCGGCGGTCAGCGTGTTGCTGACGGCATCGCAGATGGCGGCAATGCTCTGGTAGCGGGCATCGGCAATATGCAGCGCCGGATCGTCAATCTCTTTGCTCAGGTTCGCCAGGGCAGCATCGAGCCTATCGGCGGCGTTGCCGGCATAAGCGCGGCTGTAGATATCGCCTTCCAGCATCTGCAGGCCGAGCCAGCAGCGCTGGCGCTGCGGAATCTCACTGGACATGGCCTGCGCCAGTTTTTCCGCCTCGCGCAGCAGCGGCTGCGGATAGTGCACCAGCTCAATCGCCCTGTTTTCCTGATGACGATCGATAGCCATCTTCAGGGCTTCGATACCGCGGCCGCGGGTCGACACCAGCGGGATAACCGGGCAGCCAAGGCGCGCTGAGAGGGCGTCAACGTCGATGCGGATTTTCTGCTTCTCGGCGATATCCAGCATGTTCAGGGCAACGACGCAGGGGATCCCCAGCTCCAGCAGCTGGAGCGTCAGGTAGAGGTTGCGCTCAAGGTTTGACGCATCCACGACGTTAATCAGCAGGTCGGCGTCGCCGCTGAGAATATAGTGACAGGCAATCTGCTCATCCAGCGAGGTTTGCGAGGAGATGGTGGTCAGCGAATAGGTACCGGGCAGATCAACCAGCGTGACCTGATTATCCGTGGTGGTAAAGGCTCCCTCTTTACGCTCAACGGTAACGCCGGCCCAGTTCCCCACGCGCTGGCGGGCGCCGGTGAGCTGATTAAATAACGTGGTCTTGCCGGAGTTAGGATTACCAATTAAACCAATGGTTAATTTTTTCATATTTCAGACTCTTATTGCCGGGCCGGCGTTATTGTGCAACCGCTTCCAGTTCTATTAGGTCGAGATCTTTTTTACGCAATACCAGGCTCACGCGCCGGGTTTCGATATGCACAGGATCGCCAAGCGGCGCCACGCGTACTACGTTAAAAGAAGAGCCAGGCAACATGCCAAGGGATAACAGTTTCTGCCGATAAGCCGGGCTTATATCGCGAGAGAAACCGGTAATTTTCCAAGCGCTATCAGGAGTGAATTGCATAGGGCCTACTTGTATATCGCTAACTGAACGAGAGTTTACCGTGCGCAGCGGCTGCGCGGCACCGGGGAGCATAGCCTACGAAGAAGAATAGAAACTGCAAATAATGATAATGAGAATAGTTTTTATCATCAATACATAACGGGCGCAATAATGGACTTTTGGCGGAAATTTGCTGTTTTTTTGATATGACTCAAGGTCTGTGCGGTAGCAATAAATAAGTTAAATATTACTTTTTTCAATTAATGTTTAATTAAGGTTTCATTGGTTAACGAAATGAAACTTTAATAAATAGAATTTCCGTCTGCGCTTATTAACAGCTTACTCGAATTTATCGAGCGCCGTTTGCGCAATATTGCTGCTTTGCTGGCGGGAGATCGCCCCCCGAGGCGGGGGGCAAAGAGGGGCTAGCGTTTTTTACCCATTGCCGCTGCCAGCGCGTCCATCATCGCGCTATTGCCGTTCGACTGGGCTTCACGGCCGCGCGGCTTCGCCGCTTTTGCCGGCGGACGATTGCCCTGCGGGCGCTCGCCGCCGCCGCTGCGGCGCGAGTTGCTCTCGCCCGGCTGCTCATCCAGGCGCATCGTCAGGGCGATACGCTTACGCTGCAGGTCAACTTCCATCACCTTAACCTGGACGATATCGCCTGCTTTGACCACGCTATGCGGGTCTTCCACGAACTTGTTCGATAGCGATGAGATGTGTACCAGGCCATCCTGGTGAACGCCGATATCGACAAACGCGCCAAAGTTGGTGACGTTGGTGACCGCCCCTTCCAGCACCATGCCCGGCAGCAGATCGTTCATGGTTTCTACGCCATCAGCGAACTTCGCGGTTTTGAATTCCGGACGCGGATCGCGGCCCGGCTTTTCCAGCTCTTTGATGATGTCGGTCACCGTCGGCACGCCGAATTTCTCATCGGTGAACTCGCTGGCCTTGAGGTTGCGCAGCTCGCTGCTGTTACCCATCAGCTCTTGTAGCGCCTGCTGAGTGGCGGCCAGAATCCGCTCAACGATCGGATAGGCTTCCGGGTGAACGGTGGAGGCATCCAGCGGGTTATCGCCGTGGTTGATGCGCAGGAACCCCGCGCACTGCTCAAAGGCTTTTGGACCGAGGCGGCTCACCTTCAGCAACTGCTGGCGGTTCTGGAACTGACCGTTTTCATCGCGCCAGGCGACGATGTTCTGCGCCATCATGCGGGTCAGCCCGGCGACGCGGGTGAGCAGCGGCACGGAGGCGGTATTCAGGTCCACGCCGACGGCGTTTACGCAGTCCTCAACCACCGCATCCAGCTTGCGCGCCAGCTGGGACTGGCTGACATCGTGCTGATACTGGCCGACGCCGATAGACTTTGGATCGATCTTCACCAGCTCGGCCAGCGGATCCTGCAGGCGGCGGGCGATAGAGACGGCGCCGCGCAGGGAAACGTCAAGGTCCGGGAACTCCAGCGCCGCCAGCTCGGAAGCCGAATAAACCGACGCTCCCGCTTCGCTGACGATCACCTTTTGCGCGGTGACCTTCGGGAACTGCTGCTGCACGTCGAGGAAGAAGCGTTCGGTTTCGCGCGATGCGGTGCCGTTACCGATAGCGACCAGCTCAACGTTGTGCTTTTGACACAGCCCGGCGACCGCCACCGCGGCTTTAGCCGCCTGGCCGGTATGCGGATAGATGGTGTCGGTGGCGACCAGCTTGCCGGTCCCGTCAACGACCGCCACCTTCACGCCGGTACGCAGGCCCGGATCGAGGCCCATCGTCGCGCGCAGACCCGCAGGCGCCGCCATCAGCAGGTCGTGCAGGTTGCGGGCAAAGACGTTAATGGCTTCATCTTCCGCACGTTCGCGCACGGTGCCCATCAGCTCGGTTTCGAGATGCATCAGGACCTTGATGCGCCAGGTCCAGCTCACCACCCCTTTACGCCAGCTATCCGCCGGAGCGTTGTTCAGGCGCAGGCCGAGATGGCTGATAATAATCTGCTCGCAGTGGCTCTCTTTCGGCGTCTCGTCGAACTGCGGGTCGGGATTCAGAGCCAGCTGCAGAATGCCTTCGTTGCGGCCGCGGAACATCGCCAGCGCACGGTGTGAAGGCACGGTTGAAATCGGTTCATGATGTTCGAAGTAGTCGCGGAACTTCGCGCCTTCTTCTTCTTTGCCACTGACCACCGTCGCGACCAGATGCGCGTTCTTCCACAGATAATCGCGCACTTTTGCCAGCAGTCCGGCATCTTCAGCGAAGCGCTCCATCAGGATATAGCGCGCGCCGTCGAGGGCGGCCTTGGTATCCGCTACGCCGCCGTCGGCATTGATAAATTTGGCGGCTTCGGCTTCCGGATCGTGGGACGGGTCGTTCCACAGCAGATCCGCCAGCGGCTCGAGCCCGGCTTCGATAGCGATTTGCCCGCGGGTGCGGCGCTTTGGCTTATACGGCAGGTAGAGATCTTCGAGCTCGGTTTTGCTCAGGGTGGTGGTGATGGCTTTTTCCAGCGCATCGGTCAGTTTACCCTGCTCGCCGATCGATTTGAGGATCGACTGGCGGCGGTCTTCCAGTTCGCGCAGATAGCCGAGGCGGGTTTCCAGATTACGCAGCTGCGTGTCATCCAGACCGCCGGTGACTTCTTTACGATAACGTGCAATAAACGGCACGGTGTTCCCTTCATCAAGCAGGCGAACGGCAGCTTCTACCTGTTCAGTCCTGGCCTGAAGTTCACCCGCAATAATGCGGCAGAGCGAATCATTCATCATGGCTTGGCTTCATCTACTGGATCAAAAAATCAGGGGATAGTTATACGGACTGGCACCGCAAAATGCCAGTCGCGGCGGAGGTCTCTCGGAATCTTCCGGGCATAGATCCGCGAGCAAAGCGGCAAATAAAATCGCCTGATGGTGCAGGGCTCTATTTGACGTATTCAATGTCGTTAACGTACCAGCTGGCTTCGCCGGCGGGCGTATGGACGATAGCCAGGTCGCCGACCTCTTTTTTCAGCAGGGCGCGGGCCATGGGCGAGTCGATCGAGATATAGTCTTTGCGGCCGAAGATTTCATCGTAGCCGACGATGCGAAAGCGCTTGCTGTCGCCGCTGTCGTTTTCAATCTCGACCCACGCGCCGAAGAACACCTTGCCCTCCTGCTGCGGGGAGTAATCAACGATCTTCAGATGCTCAAGACATTTGCTCAAATAGCGTACCCGGCGGTCAATTTCGCGCAGGCGTTTTTTATTATACTGATAGTCGGCGTTTTCACTGCGGTCGCCGAGGCTTGCCGCCCAGGTGACTTTTTTGGTGACTTCAGGACGCTCTTCGCGCCACAGGTAGTCCATCTCTTTTTTAAGTTTTTCATACCCTTCACGGGTGATCAGCGGCGTTTTCATTAATCGTTCTACCTTCTGACTGTCTGGTATTGCGCAGGGTTCTGTGCGGCTGCGCACAATTCGTAGCGCGTAATAATACCGACAGGATAAATAATGTGTCTTATGATTAAATGTATACTTAAGCTGCTGTTAAATATGCTTTGTAACAATTTAGCCTGGAATATATACCAGATTTAGCTGGTGGCCGGCACGGGCTTTTTTGAGAATACGCACTGACAATTGCAGTGAACCTTTGGGAGTATAAACAATGCAAGAGAATTATAAGATTCTGGTTGTCGATGACGACATGCGCCTGCGCGCGCTGCTCGAGCGTTATCTGACCGAGCAGGGCTTCCAGGTTCGAAGCGTAGCCAACGCTGAACAGATGGATCGCCTGTTGACCCGCGAGTCCTTCCACCTGATGGTGTTGGATTTAATGCTGCCTGGCGAAGATGGCCTCTCCATCTGCCGTCGCCTGCGTAGCCAGAGCAACCCGATGCCGATCATTATGGTGACGGCGAAAGGGGAAGAAGTTGACCGTATCGTGGGCCTCGAGATCGGCGCTGACGACTACATTCCCAAACCCTTCAACCCGCGCGAGCTGCTGGCGCGTATCCGCGCCGTGCTGCGCCGTCAGGCGAATGAGCTGCCGGGCGCTCCTTCGCAGGAAGAGGCGGTTATCGCGTTTGGTAAGTTCAAGCTTAACCTCGGGACCCGCGAGATGTTCCGTGAAGATGAGCCTATGCCGCTGACCAGCGGTGAGTTTGCGGTGCTGAAGGCGCTGGTGAGCCACCCGCGCGAGCCGCTCTCCCGCGATAAGCTGATGAACCTTGCTCGCGGCCGCGAATACTCGGCGATGGAGCGCTCCATCGATGTGCAGATCTCCCGCCTGCGCCGCATGGTGGAAGAGGACCCGGCGCATCCGCGCTATATCCAGACCGTGTGGGGCCTTGGCTACGTCTTCGTACCGGACGGCTCTAAGGCATGAAACGCGTGCGCTTTTCGCCGCGAAGTTCGTTTGCTCGCACCCTGCTGCTGATCGTCACCCTGCTGTTCGTCAGCCTGGTGACGACCTATCTGGTGGTGCTGAATTTCGCGATCCTGCCGAGTCTGCAGCAGTTTAATAAGGTTCTGGCCTACGAAGTCCGTATGCTGATGACCGACAAGCTGCAGCTCGAGGATGGCACCCAGCTGGTGGTGCCTCCGGCCTTTCGTCGTGAGATCTATCGGGAGCTGGGCATTTCGCTCTACTCCAACGAAGCGGCGGAAGATGCGGGTCTGCGCTGGGCGCAGCACTATGAGTTTTTAAGCCAGCAGATGGCGCACCAGCTCGGCGGGCCAACCGAAGTGCGGGTTGAGGTCAACAAAAGCTCGCCGGTGGTGTGGCTGAAAACCTGGCTCTCTCCGAATATCTGGGTGCGCGTCCCGCTGACGGAAATCCATCAGGGTGATTTCTCGCCGCTGTTCCGCTATACCCTGGCGATTATGCTGCTGGCGATTGGCGGGGCCTGGCTCTTTATTCGTATTCAGAACCGACCGCTGGTTGATCTTGAACATGCGGCGCTGCAGGTTGGGCGGGGCATTATTCCACCGCCGCTGCGGGAGTACGGGGCGTCCGAGGTTCGCTCGGTGACCCGCGCCTTCAACCATATGGCCGCGGGCGTGAAGCAGCTGGCTGACGACCGTACGCTGCTGATGGCCGGCGTGAGCCACGATCTGCGCACGCCGCTGACGCGCATTCGCCTGGCGACGGAGATGATGGCGGCAGAAGACGGCTACCTCGCCGAGTCGATCAATAAAGATATCGAAGAGTGTAACGCCATCATCGAGCAGTTTATTGACTATCTGCGTACCGGTCAGGAGATGCCGATGGAGCTGGCGGACCTGAACTCGGTGCTGGGTGAGGTTATCGCGGCGGAAAGCGGCTATGAGCGCGAAATTGCCACCGACCTGCAGGCCGGAGAGATCCCGCTGCGCATCCATCCTCTGTCCATCAAGCGCGCGCTGGCCAATATGGTGGTGAACGCCGCGCGCTACGGTAACGGCTGGATTAAGGTTAGCAGCGGCAGTGAAGCAAGCAGCGCGTGGTTCCAGGTCGAGGACGATGGCCCTGGCATCAAGCCGGAGCAGCGCGAGCACCTGTTCCAGCCGTTTGTGCGCGGCGATAGCGCCCGCAGCACCAGCGGCACCGGCCTGGGGCTGGCCATCGTGCAGCGTATTATCGATAACCATAACGGTCGGCTGGAGATAGGTTCCAGCGAGCGGGGTGGGCTGTTGATTCGCGCATGGCTGCCGATCCCCGTCCATCGCGCCCTCGCGCCGGCGAGACAGAACAAAGAGAGCTGATAGCGCGTTGCGTCTGGCTGTCAGCCAGCGAAGCCAGGCAACGAGGCATAAAGGGAGGCATAAAAAAGCCGGGCAAAGCCCGGCTTTTTCTTAACGCGCGTTCACGCTTAGCGCTTCGGCCCTGCGACAACCAGCGCTGCGCCCGCCGGCGTATCGGTATACTTCTCGAAGTTTTCCACAAACAGCTTCGCCAGCTGCTCGGCCTTTTCCTGCCACTGCTCCGGAGAACCGTAGGTGTTGCGCGGATCGAGGATATGGGTATCCACGCCCGGCAGCTCGGTTGGGATCTGCAGGTCGAACATCGGCAGCGTAAAGGTTTCCGCGTCATCCAGTGAGCCGTTAAGGATCGCATCGATGATCGCGCGGGTATCTTTAATCGAAATACGCTTGCCGGTGCCGTTCCAGCCGGTGTTCACCAGGTAAGCCTGCGCGCCGGATGCCTGCATACGCTTGACCAGCACCTCCGCGTACTGCGTCGGGTGCAGAGACAGGAAGGCAGCACCGAAGCAGGCGGAGAAGGTCGGCGTCGGCTCCGTCACGCCGCGCTCGGTGCCCGCGAGCTTGGCGGTAAAGCCGGAGAGGAAGTGGTACTGCGTCTGATCGGCGGTCAGGCGCGAAACCGGCGGCAGTACGCCAAAGGCATCGGCCGTCAGGAAGATAACCTTGGTGGCATGGCCCGCTTTAGAGACCGGCTTAACAATATTTTCGATGTGATTGATCGGGTAGGAGACGCGGGTGTTCTCGGTCTTTGAGCCGTCATCAAAATCAATGGTGCCGTCCGGGCGAACGACGACGTTTTCCAGCAGCGCGTCGCGGCGAATGGCGTGGTAGATATCAGGCTCGGCGGCTTCGGAAAGCTTAATGGTCTTCGCGTAGCAACCGCCTTCGAAGTTAAACACCCCGTCGTCGTCCCAGCCGTGTTCGTCATCGCCAATCAGGCGACGCTTTGGATCGGTGGAAAGGGTGGTTTTACCGGTGCCGGAGAGGCCGAAGAAGACGGCGACATCGCCTTTCTCACCGACGTTAGCCGAGCAGTGCATTGACGCGATGCCCTGCAGCGGCAGCAGGTAGTTCATGATCGAGAACATCCCTTTTTTCATTTCGCCGCCGTACCAGGTTCCGCCAATCAGCTGGATCCGCTCGGTCAGGTTGAAGGCGACGAAGTTCTCTGAGTTCAGTCCCTGCTCCTGCCACTGCGGGTTGGTGCATTTCGCGCCGTTCATCACGATGAAATCCGGCTCAAATACCGCCAGCTCTTCATTCGTTGGGCGGATAAACATGTTTTTGACGAAGTGCGCCTGCCAGGCCACCTCGGTAATAAAGCGTACGCTCAGGCGGGTGTCGGCATTGGCGCCGCAGAAGGCGTCAACGATAAACAGACGCTTGCCGGAGAGTTGATGGGTAACCAGTCCCTTCAGGTGCTGCCAGGTCTCCTGTGAGAGCGGCTTGTTGTCATTCTTGCCCTTACCCTTATCAGACCACCAGACGGTGTCACGGGTCGTATCGTCACGAACGATATATTTATCTTTCGGCGAACGGCCGGTGAAAATACCGGTATCGACAGCGATAGCACCAAGATTGGTTAATACGCCACGCTCATACCCTTCCAGATTGGGGTCGAGCTCCTCCTTATACAATGTGTCGTAGTCGGGATTGTGGACGATATCCTGGACGTCGTTGATACCATAAGCCTTGAGATCCTGCGGGGTTAAACCATTATTAACGCGCATGTCACTGCTCCTTAGCCAATATATACTGCTTTAAATTGTAGGGGTTATTGAGGGGTATAGACCGCGACCAGGCTCATAGATTTACGTATCTCGACAAACGCCTTGCTGACGGAAAACACGGTGACTCCTGTCACGAAACGGGTGGATTATCTCAGGAAATTGGCTATTGGTGGGGATAGATGTTTCTTAATGGTTAAAAAGTAATTAAAAAAACTGCCGAACTGTGAATGTAATCGCTTTCCTGAAAGAAAATTACGTAACCCTTTCAGTGGGAATCGATTCATCTCGCGCGTAAAAAAATTGACGCCAGGAGCGGCGGGGGAGAAAACCCCCGGCGAAGCGCCTGGCGGAGGGGACGATTAGTGAACCTGGGGATCGGCCGGGGAAGCGTTATTGCGGATTTCAGCAATGTCCATGGCGTTGAAGAGATAGTGATTGCCGCAGTAATCGCAGTGCATATCAATTTCGCCTTCGTCGGCCAGGATGCTATCAATTTCTTCATCCGGCAGGGTCTTCAGCGCGCCCGCACAGCGTTCGCGGGAGCAGGTACATTTGAACTCCACGTTCTGCGGATCGTAAACCGTGACCTCTTCTTCATGATACAGGCGCCACAGGACATCGTTGGCCGGCAGGGTGAAAAGCTCCTCGGCCTTAATGGTCTCCGTCAGGGTCGCCAGGTGCTCGAAATCAGCGGCCTGAGCGTCCTGCGCCGGCATCACCTGCAGCAGCATGCCGCCGGCCATTGGTTTTCCGTCATGTTCGCCGGTGCGGATGATCAGGCGGGTCGGCAGCTGCTCCGAGCGCTGGAAGTAATCTTCCAGGCAGGCGGCCAGGGTATCACCTTCCAGACCGACGACGCCCTGATAGCGCTCGCCCTCATCCGGAGAGATGGTAATGACCAGATAACCGTTACCCACCAGCGTTTTCAGATCGGCATCTTCCGGGATCTCGCCCTGGATGCGCGCAACGCCGCGCAGCTGCTGCTGGTTAGTGCCGTTAATCACCGCCAGAGAGAGGGGACCGTCACCCTGCAGCTGCACGGTAATATCGCCGGCAAACTTCAGCGTTGCGGTCAGCAGACTGGTAGCAACCAGCAGCTCCGCCAGCACGGTTTTGACCGGCTGCGGGTAGCTATGGTTAGCCAGAATTTGTTCCAGCGTTTCTGAAACGGTTACCAGCTCGCCGCGCACGGCATAGTTTTCAAACAGGTAACGATGTAATTGATCGTGTTGAGTCATAATAGTCTCTCTTGCTGGCAACAGCGCTGCCTGGGTTCAGGCCGTTATTCACTATCGCCGTGTTTAAATCTCATCAGGTCGCGGCGCTCTTTCTTGTCCGGACGTCTGTCGGGATGCGGCATGGTTAGCGCGTTCATTTTGCGCGCCAGCGCCATTTTTTCGCGTTTCTCGATGCTCTCTACCGTCTCTTCGTACAGCGCGACGGCTTCGCTGGCGGGCCGGCGCTGTTCAGTAATACCTTTTACGACGACGGTGCGTTCGTCGTTGCCCTGGCGTAGCGTCAGGGTGGCGTCCAGCTCGACGATTTTTCCAGGCTTGCTGCGCTGTCCGTTATAGTGCACCTTGCCGCCTTCAATCATCTCGCGCGCCAGCGCACGGGTTTTATAGATGCGGGCTGCCCAAAGCCATTTGTCCAGCCTGATGGCGACGACGGGCTTCTCTTTCATGGCCTCTCCTTATTGCGTCAGCGAGGGGATCAGGCGCCGGTAATCATTCATGCCGGGATGGCGGGCGTAGCGCTTTTCCGCCAGCCCGGAATCAGGATTGGTCACCCCAAGACAGTAGCGAATGCCGTACTGCGCTGCCGCATCGAGGATCGCCTCGTTGTCATCAACAAACAGCGTTTTATGCGCATCGAAGCCGGTTTCCTCAGCCACCGCACGCCACAGGCGCTGATCCTCTTTCGGATAACCAAATGTGTGGGTGGAAAGCAATAAATCAAGGTGTGCATCAAGGCCGGTGTGCTTGAGCTTGACCGCCAGGTTGTGGGGATGGGCGTTGGTCAGCAGGATCCGCCGCTTGCCGCTGGCTTTGAGAGCATCAAGGAACGGCACGGTATCTTCGCGCAGGGCGGCCTTCGGCCCCTGCTCGCTGGTCATCGCACGAATATCCAAATTCAGGCGCTCGCTCCAGTAGTCAAGACAGTACCAGTTTAGCGTATGCTGCACCGCGTGATACTCCTGGTGCATTGCTTCTCTGGCCTCCTGCAGGCTAAGGCCGCGGGCGGCTCCCCAGGTTTCCGGAACCAGCTTTTGCCAGAAATAGTTGTCGAAGGCGAGGTCGAGCAGGGTGCCATCCATATCCAGCAGAACGGTATCAACCTCCTGCCAGGCGATATCAAAGTGCATGGTGAGTCTCCAGCGAGGGGAAATGCGCGACAGGTTAACACACCCCGTCGCGCAAAGGATTACTCGTGATGTTCCGGTGAGGAGATGAGTACCGGGTTCAGGCAGCTTTCATAATACTTCTCAATTTCTTCCATCCGCTGGCGATGGCGCTGGTAGCGGCGGATCGCCAGCACGCCGTGCCAGGACATGCAGCCGAGCATCGCCAGCAGCAGCAGCGTCGTGCCGAGATAGCGCCACAGCCCTGAGCGATCGGGAATGCGGTGCAGATTGATATGCTGCGTGCCGTTGGCATCGGTATAGAGATTGGTGACGATGCCCTCGGCGTGGAAAGGCGTATGCATCAGCATTGCGGCCAGCCGCTGCAGCTCGCCCCACTGCTCGTGGGCAGGGTAATCATACAGGCTGACGGTTGGCCACGGCTGATTGACCAGATCGCTGCCCTCATCGCTGGCGATTAAAAAACCGCCGGGAGCCGGGCTGTTCAGCGCCTGCGCCGCGCGCGACGTTTCGCGGATCACGAACGGCGCCGTGGAGGTGGTCACCAGATTTTCCAGCGACTCGGCGCTGACCGGGCGTAGCAGCACGTTGATGCCGTCCAGTTTGCCCGAGCTGGCGCGTTTGGTCAGGGCATCCCAGCTGCGCGTATTGCCAAGATTGACCAGCGCATTCTTCAGGCGTGTGCAGTCATCTTGTGCCGAGCACAGGCTATTGGTTTTGATAACGATATCGCCAAAATCATCCAGCAGCACCATTCCCGATTTCTGAATGGCCGAGCGTAGCGCCGGGCTAACGCGCGAATCGTCGTCCGGGTCGGGATGCAGCTGGCGCTGGACGGACTGCATCAGCGCGGTGGCTTTGCCGACGATGTCGGACTCCGGCAGCGGCAGGGGAGGGGCATCGTTCCAGACGATTTGCGAGCAGTCAAACGGCATAAACGGCGAGTTCTCTTTTTTTGCCGTCCAGGTATCCGGGGTGTGGATATTGCACATGCCGGTGCCCTTCAGCCGCAGGGTATCGCCGATGCGGACCTGCGACTTCTCTAGCTGAGCGACGGTCGTCGCTTCGATGGTCTGCGCGCCCTTGAGCCACGAAAGGGTGAATTTAAACGGCATATTCAGCGGCACGCTGGCCCACAGCATCACCACCACCAGCAGGGCGCCGGCGGCGATAATGGCGCTGCGTAGCCAGTACTGGAGCGGGAAGTGCCTGACCTCATCGTGTAGCGACAGGAAGCGTCCCTGGCGCGCGACGTGACGGCTGAGGTAGATATCGACATCCGTTTGCTGGCCGAGATCCTGGGCAATCCAGGGCTGCCAGTGGCGGGGATAGATAAGGTCGATGATCCCGAGGGAGATATTGTTGATGTGCTCCTGATCGTTTTCACCAAACAGACCCCAGCGTTTTGGCATTCCCCGCAGGCAGTGGATCTCCCGCAGCGCGTTTTTACGCGGCGGAGCATAGATTCCCCACAGGCCAGCGAGCAGCAGCAGGAGCCCGCCGCCGAGCAGCCAGGGCGTGAAAACGTAGGGGCTGATCAGGCTGAAGTAAAACAGCAGGAACGCGGCCACTATCAGTACCGCCTCGCGCAGACCATCGGGGCGGCTAAGCGCGTGCTCTTCGGCGGTCTCCTGGCGAATATTCAGCAGCTCTACCTGCTCACTCTCTTCACCGCGGATGGAGGCCTGGGTAGCCGATGCCCTTTCAAGCGCGTAGCCGCGGGCTTCCTGCGGGTAGTCGCTGAGCGCGTGGCCGTTGAGGGCAATAACCAGCGGCAGGCTGTCGGTTGGGATCAGATCGACGCTATTTTCGTCGTTAATGTGCTGTTCCCAAAAAGGCGGCAGGTGAACCTCCACCGAATCAAGGAAGTAGCGCCATTTGTTCGGATCGTCGGTGGTGATGCCATAGCGGGTGATGGCCCGGGTTACCGTAATAACGGTCTCGCTCTGTGCGTTCAGCGTCAGAGAGACCGGCGCAACGCTGGCGCCGGTGGCCGGTATCTTCTGCGCCTGGCTGAGCCCTTCGAGGTACTTTTCTACCGCCCGGCGCTCCTCGGCGGAGAGCTTGCGCGTAGCGGCATCGCTGAAGGCGTGCAGTAAAGGGAGGCGACGACGCCTGGCATGCGCGCGATACCACCACCCGATCAGCAGTGCGCAGAGCAGCAGTGCCGTGAAGAAAATCAGAAAGGTGCCCATGCCCATCCCATCATAGTTATTCTTTTCTTAGCGGTATCGTTGGCTGCCATTAACACTCAAAAGCCATCCTTCAGGATTATGTTACCTGCGATTATGGGCCTGGGAAGAGCGAGAAATCCTCGGGTACGCTGGGTACGCTTCGGTTTCTGCGCGCTCTCCGCTCAGACTGCCGGCGACACTTACGCCCGACGGGAGAGGCTCGTCGCGTGAGCCTGCTGTTTGCTACCGGCAGATATTGTGTAAGTAAGGGAAAATTTCTTGTGCGTTACAGCAGCATACAAGCTTATCAAAAACCTTAAAATGCAGGAATCGGTAAATTCTCAAATACATTTCAACCTATTGACTTTTTTATCTTTATGATTCTCTCATTGAGCGCTAATACGTTGCAACTATGTAAATTAGTGGCGAATTGAATTGCCGAAAGCGTGCTCCATATCGCACAATGACCTCTGTAATCACAGCATAGACCGATGACGATGAGCAAATCATTACAAAAACCCACCATTCTCAATGTTGAAACGGTAGCGCGTTCGCGTCTTTTTAACGTTGAAAGCGTGGATCTGGAATTCAGCAACGGCGTGCGCCGCGTTTATGAACGCATGCGGCCTTCTACGCGTGAAGCCGTGATGATTGTGCCGATTGTCGATGACCATATTATTCTGATTCGCGAATATGCTGTAGGAACGGAGTCCTACGAGTTAGGTTTCTCGAAAGGGCTGATCGATCCGGGTGAAAGCGTGCTGGAAGCGGCCAACCGCGAGCTGAAAGAAGAGGTTGGCTTCGGCGCGCAGAAGCTGACGTTTCTGAAAAAGCTGAGCATGGCGCCGTCCTACTTTTCCAGCAAAATGAATATTCTGGTTGCCGAAGATCTCTATCCTGAGTCGCTGCCTGGCGATGAGCCGGAACCTTTACCGCAGGTGCGCTGGCCGCTTTCCGAGCTAATGACGCTGCTGGACGAAGAAGATTTTAACGAAGCGCGAAACGTCAGCGCGCTGTTCCTGCTGCGCGAATGGCTGCAGGCGCAGGGGCGACTGTAGTCCGAAGACGCCCCTCGAGGCGATTCTGGGCATCGCCCGTACGAATGGATGAAAAAGAAAAAGCGCCCGCAGGCGCTTTTTTTGTCAGAACAGCTCGTGGGTCTCTCCCCCACCGTCGGTGAGGGTTGTCCCCACTTCATGAACCGCCTGCCGGGTGGGCTGCGTGCCGTCAATAAAGTACTCCGCACGACTATTGCCGCCGCTGGCCAGCTGGCCGGTGCTGCGATCGATATTCACCGTGACGATGCCAGACGGCGGCGTTAGCGGCTCTTCCGGTACGCCTTCAAGCACTCTCTTCATAAAGTCATCCCAGGCCGGCTGGGCGCTTTTTGCCCCGCCTTCGTAACCGGAGATCTGCTCTTTAATGGCGCCGGAAGCGGTTGTACGGCCCAGATCGCGTCGGTGGTCGTCAAAGCCAATCCATACTGACGTCACGACGCCTGGGCCATAGCCTGAGAACCACGCATCTTTCGAGCTGTTGGTGGTCCCTGTTTTGCCGCCGATATCGTGGCGCTGTAGATCGCGGCCGGCGCGCCAACCGGTTCCCATCCAGCCCGGTTCGCCGAAGATGTTGCTGTTCAGCGCGCTTTTGATCAGGAAGGCCAGCGGCGTATTAATCACGTGCGGCGCGTATTCCGGCGCTCCGCTCTGGGCCACCAGGGCCTGGTTCGCCTGCTCAAGCTGCGGCTGCGGCGGCACTGCCGGGTTTTGCGGATCTTCCGAGGTCGCGACCTCTTCGACGTCTTTATTCTCCAGAACGTTGGACTTCGGCGTATCGCCGTAAATCACCGGGGAGTTGCACTGCGGGCAGGCAACTTTCGGCCGCTCCTCAAAGATGACGCCGCCCTGATCGTTTTCTATCTTGCTGATAAAGAACGGTGTAATCAGGAAACCGCCGTTAGCCATCACCGAGTAGCCGCGGGCAACCTGCAGCGGCGTAAACGAGGCAGAGCCCAGCGCCAGCGATTCGGTGTGCACGATGTTCTGCGCCGGGAAGCCGAAGCGCTGCAGATATTCCGCTGCGTAATCAACGCCCATCGCGCGCATCGCGCGAACCATCACCACGTTTTTCGACTGTCCCAGTCCCTGACGCAGACGAATGGGGCCCGCGTACTGCGGCGGGGAGTTTTTCGGCTGCCAGTCAGAACCCGCGCCGGCATCCCAGCGGGAAATGGGCACATCGTTGAGCATGCTCGCCAGGGTTAAGCCTTTATCCATCGCCGCGGTGTAGAGGAACGGCTTAATGTTCGACCCCACCTGACGCAAGGCCTGAGTGGCGCGGTTAAACTTGCTCTGGTTAAAGTCGAAGCCGCCGACCAGCGCGATAATGGCGCCATTTTGCGGGTTAATGGAGACCAGCGCCGAGTTCACGTCCGGTACCTGCGACAGCCACCAGCTGCTGCCCACCTGGCGGACCCAGATCTGTTGTCCCGTTTGCACTGCATCGGTCACTTTGCGCGGCGTAGCGCCCTGCTGAGTATCGGAGATAAAGCGACGAGCCCAGCGAACGCCCTCCATATTCAGCATCACCGAGGTGCCGTCGCCGAGCAGCGCAACGGCTTCCTGCGGATTAGCCGACGTCACGACCGCCGGAGAGAGCGGCCCGGAGCCGGGCTGATTTTTTAAGGTCGCGATGATTTTCTTGTTGTCCCACGGGGTTTCACCCACTTTCCACAGCACCGCTGACGGCCCGCGGTAGCCGTGGCGCATATCGTAGTCCAGCACGTTATTACGTACCGCCTGCTGGGCGGACTGCTGGTTTTTACGGGTGATCGTGGTGTAGACGCGATAGCCGTCTTCATAGGCCTTTTCGCCGTAGCGGTTAACCATCTCCTGACGCACCATCTCGCTGAGGTACGGCGAGGAGAAGGCGATTTCCGGCGCATGGTATCGGGCATCGATCGCTTCCCCGCGCGCCTGGTCGTACTGAGGCTGCGTGATATAGCCTTCGCTCAGCATACGCGCCAGCACCACGTTGCGGCGGGCGGTCGCGCGGTCGAGCGAGTACAGCGGGTTAAAGGTCGACGGCGCCTTCGGCAGACCGGCGATGACGGCCATTTCGCTCAGGCTGAGCTGGTCGACCGATTTACCAAAATAGACCTGAGCTGCGGCTCCAACGCCGTAGGCGCGATAGCCGAGGTAGATTTTATTGACGTACAGCTCAAGGATTTCATCTTTGCTCAGCAGCTGCTCGATGCGGATCGCGAGGAAGGCCTCTTTGATCTTACGCATCAGCGTCTTCTCCGGGCTCAGGAAGAAGTTACGCGCCAACTGCTGGGTGATGGTACTGGCGCCCTGCGACGCATGGCCAGAGAACATGGCGACGCTGGCCGCACGGAAAATACCGACCGGGTCGACGCCATGATGCTCGTAAAAACGGCTGTCTTCGGTGGCAATAAACGCTTTGAGCAGCTCAGGCGGCATTTGTTGCAGGGTTACGGGAATACGGCGCTTCTCGCCATATTGCGCAATAAGCTCGCCATCCGCGCTGTAGACCTGCATCGGGATCTGCAGGCGCACATCCTTCAGGGTCGCGACGTCGGGGAGCTGTGGCTCAATATATTTATAAAGGCCAAAAATCGAGCCTGCACCCAGCAGAACGCAACAGACTGCAAGGATGAATAGATACTTTACGAACTTCACCGGAGATTTCCCATTTAGTTTTATTTGGGCAGTTTATAAACAAACGCGCGGTAGTATAAAGGCAAGCCTGGTGCATTGATAGAGCTCAACCGTAACGGCGGATAAGGAGATATCACCATGGCTTTCAGGAACTGGCGAATAGGGATGCACATCCAGCAGGATAAGATAGCGATCGTGGCGCTGCGGTTTGAGCGCTCCCGCTGGGCGCTGTGTCGCTGGTGGCATATCGCGCTGGCACCCGGCATCGTCCGGAATGGACAGGTGGCTGACGGCATGGCGCTGGCCGAGCGGCTGCGCGGCTGGCGACGAGAGCTGCCGCTACAGCATCAGGTGAGTATCGCGTTTCCGGCCAGCCGAACGCTGCAAAAAAGAGTCCCGTCTCCCCAGCTCTCTCTGCGTGAAAGCGAGCAGGCGATGTGGGCGGCCAGCGCCATGGCGCAGCAGCTGGAAATGCCCGCATCCTCGTTATGCGTCGATTATAGCGCATCCCCGGACGCCAGCGAGTGGCGGGTCACCGCCGCTCAGCGACTCGATATCGACGCGCTGCGCCAGCTTGCCGCCCGGCTTAAGCTCAGGGTGAGCGCCATTGTCCCCGATGCCAGCGCGCTGAGCGCCTTTTTCCCCTGGCTACCGGCGGAACTCTCAGGCCTGGCGTGGCACGATGAAATGCACTGGATATGGGCTTTGCCGGATAGCTGGGGCAGCTGCCCGCGGGCTGAAGTGGCCGCATTTGCTCAGCTCTCTGCGCGATTAAACGCCCGGCAGCTCGGGCTTTGTTCGACCCGGCCTGCCGACGAATGTCGCTTTGATCCGTGGAGCGTGATACATCGCCTGCAGCCTCCGCTCCCCGCCTGCGGCGACAGCTTCGCCGTGGCGCTGGGCCTCGCGCTGGGAGTGCACTGAGCGTGGCGCAGGCTATCAATCTTCTTCCCTGGCGAGCAGCCCGTCGGCGGCAGCGGCTGCGACTTTGGCTACTCTCCGCCGGCGGGCTGCTGCTGGGTCTGCTGTTGGCGCTGTCGGTTTCCCGGGCGTCGCGCGAGGCTGACGACAGGCTCAAAGCGGTGAGATCAGCTGCCGAAAATCAGCTTTATGCGGCGCTCCAGCAGCGTCAACGCCTGATGCAGGAGCAGCTCCAGCAGCATGAAAAGCAGCGCTTGCGCCACCAGCAGCGGGAGCTGACCCGAGCCTGGCAGCCGCGGCTTCGCAGGATTGCGTCGCTGATGCCGGAGCAGGCCTGGCTAACCCGACTGGAGTATCAGCAAAACACCCTGACCCTCAGCGGCCTGACTCTACGGCTGAACGCCTTATCGGCGCTGGAAACCGCGCTGAAGACGGTCGATGGATTTCGGCCGGCCAAAACCGGTGAAACCCGGCGTGATACCGGTGGCCGCTGGCTGTTTAGTTTTTCCCTTGCAGGAGAAAGCCATTATGCGGGCACTTATTGAGCGCGGGATGGCATCACTTTTCCCCCTGCGCGGCGGCTGGCTAACGCTGGCAGTCGCCTTGCCGCTCACCCTCGCCGGCGGTTTATGGCTGATATCTCCGCCGCCGACGCAGGAAAGCGTTCGCTCGGATCGTCTGCGCCAGCAGTGGCTGAAGCTGCTCCCGCTGCGGGTAGCCCTTGGCCGGGAGGAGGTCGCCGGGCCCGCGGAGCGGGTTTTTTCCCCGCTTCATCTGCCGGTCGATGGGGCGGCGCTAATTGCCTGGAAGCCCGCAGGAAGAGGCGGGGAGATGGTGCTTGAGCTTCGCTGGCCGTCGGTACCGGCGCTGTTTTCCTGGCTGGCAGACTGCGGGATGCGGGTTGCCGCGTTTTCGCTACAGCCGCAGAAGCGGGTGCTGCGGCTGAGCCTGCAGCTGGAGGCCGAAGATGCGGAGTAAATGGTGGCGCCTGGCGCTGCTGCTGTCTGTGCCTCTGCCGCTGGCCGGCGAGGCGCGTGACCCCTTCCAGCCGGCGGAAGATCGCTGTCAGGTGGTGGCGTTGACGCAGTGGCGCTACGGCGGGGCGATAGGCTCCCCGCAGCTGTGGATCGGAATCCTGCAGGACAGCGCGGGAAAGTGGCGTCGGGTGAGGGTCAACGACACCCTCGTGGCCGGCTGGAAGATAAGCCTGCTGACGGCGGAAAAAATCGAAATAACGACGGGGCCGGGATGCGACCCTCTGCACTGGCGCTGGCTGCGTGAGGAAAAAAAAGATGCGATGGATAAGCCTGTTATTTCTGCTGCCGCTGGCGGCAGCGGCGGCCAGGAAAGAGCCGCCGATCTCTCTGGTGGTCGATGAGGCCCCGGTGGTTCAGGTGCTACAAACGCTGGCGGCGCTGCGGCAGCAGAATCTGGTGGTCGCTTCCGACGTGAGCGGGACGCTCTCGCTGCAGCTGCACAACGTTCCCTGGCAGCAGGCCCTGCGGTCAGTCGTCGATAGCGCCGGGCTGACGTTCAGCCAGCAGGGAACGATTCTGTACGTGCATACTTTGGCGTGGAAAAAAGCACAGCAGGCGCAGCTTGAATCCGATCGCGCAAAGCGAAAACAGAATCTCCCGCTGCAGCGGCATAGCATCGTGCTGCGCTATGCCGATGCGGGCGAGCTGGCGAAGGATGGCGACAGGCTGCTCAGCCCGCGCGGTAGCCTGACCGTCGATAAGCGCACCAACCGGCTGCTGATTCGGGATGACGCTGAACATCTGACCGCGCTGAAGGCCTGGGCTCTGGAGATGGACCTGCCCGTCGGTCAGGTAGAGCTGGCGGCGCATATTGTCTCAATGAGTGAAACCAGCCTGCTCGAGCTGGGGGTGAAATGGAGCCTGGCTGAAGCCAGCAGCGTGCCGGGTTCAGGCAAGCTCACTGCGCTGGGCAGCCAGCTGGCGGTAGGCAATGCCAGTACGCGCACGGGCTTTAATATCGGGCGCATCAACGGGCGCCTGCTGGCGCTGGAGCTGTCGGCGCTGGAGCAAAAGCAGCAGGTCGATATTATCGCCAGCCCGCGGCTGCTGGCTTCCCATATGCAGCCCGCCAGCATCAAGCAGGGGAGCGAGATACCCTATCAGGTTTCCCGGGGAGAGAACGGCGCAACGTCGGTCGAGTTCAAAGAGGCCGTGCTGGGAATGGAGGTCACGCCAACGGTGCTGCAGCAGAACCGCGTGCGCCTGAAGCTGCGAATCAGTGAAAATACGCCGGGTCAGGTGCTGCAGCAGGAAAATGGCGAGGTGCTGGCGATCGATAAGCAGGAAATTGAAACCCAGGTTGAGGTGAACAGCGGTGAAACCCTGGCGCTGGGAGGGATTTTTTCACAAAAAAACAAATCTGCCCGCGACAGTATTCCGCTACTCGGCGATATTCCTCTGCTGGGTCATCTGTTTCGCCGGGACGGGAAAGATAATGAGCGACGCGAACTGGTTGTCTTCATTACCCCACGGATTCTGGCAGTGCATTAGGCGTTTTTCTTGCTAAACACGTTTCAGGTGTTTGACGTGAGGACGGATTTAGCATACAAGGGGTACCGATTTGAGAGTCGGGTTCGGCATCAATCCTCCCTTTTTGTCCGGTGATTTATTCTCATAATCGTTCAAGACGTATTGAGGCGGTAAGCAAGTTCACCCCCAGAAACATAGCTAGCTATGCACCTGGAGGCGAATAAGTGCAGCCAACGGTGAGGTAGTTTGAATAATGAAGCGTATATTCAGTTGCCAAACCTGCCGGAGTATTGAGATAATTTTTAGTCTGACTCTCGCTCTATTGCATATGAGGTTTCAGTTCATGTCCTGCTGCGCTGGGTATTCGCGAAGCGGGTTTATCATTAACGAATAGTCTTAGTAGTACCGAAAAAATGGCAGAGAAACGCAATATCTTTCTGGTTGGGCCTATGGGTGCCGGCAAAAGCACTATTGGGCGCCAGTTAGCCCAACAGCTCAACATGGAATTTTACGATTCCGATCAAGAGATTGAGAAACGCACCGGCGCTGACGTTGGCTGGGTCTTCGATGTTGAAGGCGAAGACGGCTTCCGCGATCGTGAAGAAAAAATCATCAATGAATTGACGGAAAAACAGGGAATTGTGCTGGCAACAGGCGGCGGCTCTGTAAAATCCCGTGAAACGCGTAACCGTCTCTCCGCCCGCGGCGTGGTGGTCTACCTGGAAACAACGATCGAAAAACAGCTTGCCCGTACGCAGCGCGATAAAAAGCGTCCTCTATTACAGGTTGAAGCGCCGCCTCGCGAAGTGCTTGAAGCGTTGGCAGACGAGCGCAACCCGCTGTATGAAGAGATTGCTGACGTCACTATTCGTACTGACGATCAGAGTGCGAAAGTGGTGGCAAACCAGATTATTCATATGCTGGAAAGCAATTGATTCTGGCTTAATAAAGTGCGTCAGAGTAAAAGCAACTGAGGTGGACGTCGCGTTATGGAGAGGCTTACTGTAACTCTCGGGGAACGTAGTTACCCGATTACCATCGCGGCTGGTTTGTTTAACGATCCAGCTTCCTTTCAGCCACTGCAATCAGGCGACCAGGTTATGCTGGTCACCAATGAAACGCTGGCGCCGCTTTATCTGGATAACGTTCGTTCCGTTCTGGAGCAGGCGGGTGTTAAGGTAGACAGTGTTATTTTACCCGACGGCGAGCAGTACAAAAGCCTGACGGTGGTGGATACGGTCTTCACCGCTTTGTTGCAAAAACCGCACGGCCGTGACACCACACTGGTAGCACTCGGCGGCGGCGTGGTCGGTGATTTAACCGGCTTTGCTGCGGCTAGCTATCAGCGCGGTGTGCGTTTTATTCAGGTTCCAACCACCCTGCTGTCGCAGGTGGATTCTTCGGTCGGTGGTAAAACTGCCGTCAATCATCCTCTCGGTAAAAATATGATTGGTGCCTTCTGGCAGCCAGTTTCTGTCGTTGTCGATCTCAACTGTCTTAAGACGTTGCCGGCGCGCGAACTGTCTTCCGGCCTGGCTGAAGTCATTAAGTACGGCGTCATCCTTGACGGTGAATTCTTCGACTGGCTGGAAAACAACATCGATGCGCTGATGGCGTTGGATGAAAAAGCAATGGCGTACTGTATTCGCCGCTGCTGTGAGCTGAAAGCCGAAGTTGTTGCCGCCGACGAGCGTGAAACCGGGTTACGTGCTTTACTGAATCTTGGACATACTTTTGGTCATGCTATCGAGGCCGAAATGGGCTACGGTAACTGGCTGCACGGCGAGGCTGTCGCTGCCGGTATGGTCATGGCTGCGCGTACGTCCGAACGATTAGGGCAGTTCAGCGCGCAGGATACGCAGCGTCTTATTACGCTGCTGCAGCGTGCGGGTCTGCCGGTCAGTGGGCCGCAGGAGATGACCGCGCAGGCGTATCTGCCCCACATGATGCGTGATAAAAAGGTGCTGGCAGGCGAAATGCGGCTGGTGCTACCGCTCGCTATAGGGAAAAGCGAGGTTCGCGGCGGAGTGTCGCACGATGTAGTTCTTGGCGCGATTGCTGATACTGAGCAGGCGCAACAATAAGAAGGTCTAGCCGCGTCCGCGCGGCGTTATCATTTCAGGTGACATGCAATAGTCGTGAGCATAAGCCTTTTAGTGGGGTGTTAAATGGATGAATTAAAACCAGAAGACGATTTGAAAGCCGATCGCAACGATCGTCGTGCTGGTCGTTCCCGTCAGTCTTCCGAGCGCGATAGCGATCCGCAGATCAATTTTGATGATGTCGATCTTGATGCGGACGAGAGCCGTCCGACGCGCGCCAGTAAAGCACGCCGTGAGCGCGATGAAGAAGAGTATGAAGAAGACCTGGAGTCTGAAGAAGACGAGGTCGAAGAGCAGCAGGTTGAGCGCCGTCCGCGTAAGCGTAAGAAAGCGCCAGCGAAGCCTGCCTCTCGCCAGTACATTATGATGGGGGTGGGGATCCTCGTGCTGCTGCTGCTGATTGTCGGCATCGGTTCTGCACTGAAGTCGCCGTCTTCCTCGAACGAACAAGCGGCGACAGGTGAGAAGAGTATCAATCTGTCAGACGCGCAGGACAACAGCGCTCAGCCTGCCACGCAGGAGCAGACCGCGGGTAACGCCCAGCAGCAGGACGTTTCTCTGCCGCCAATTGCGTCTAACCCAACCCAGGGCCAGACTACCGCTGAGCCGCAGGGACAGCAGCGCGTCGAGGTTCAGGGCGATCTGAACAACGCGCTGACTCAGCAGCAGGGCCAGATTGACAGCGCCGTGGCAAGCTCGACGTTACCGACCGAACCTGCAACCGTCGCCCCGATGCGCAACGGTACGGCTCCGCGTCAGGCAACCACCGAGCGCCAGACGCAGACCGCCGCCGCCGCCGCCGCACCGCGTCCGGCCGAGCGTAAGCACACCGTTATTGAGCCGAAGCCGATGGCTACCGCGAAAGCACCGGTTGAGTCGAAGCCGGCACAGCCGAAGCGTGTTGAAAGCACTGCCGCTGCGGCACCGGTGAAAACGCCTGCCGTCGAGCCAGCTAAGCCTGCCGCTACTGCCCAGGCTAAGCCGACTCCGGCCGCCGCGCCAGCTGCAACCGCTACCGCTACTGCTGCAGCGACCGCTGCTCCAGCGGCGACAGCGGCCGCTTCTGCTGGCAAAACTGCCGGTGACGTAGGCTCGATGAAAGCCGCTCCGTCCGGCAACTACACCCTGCAGCTCAGCTCTTCCTCCAACTACAACAATCTGAGTAGCTGGGCGAAGAAAGAGAAGCTGGATAAGTACGTCGTCTATGAGACTACCCGTAACGGTCAGCCCTGGTATGTGCTGGTCAGCGGCATTTACGCTTCGAAAGATGAAGCTAAACGCGCTGTAGCGACTCTGCCGGCGGACGTGCAGGCGAAAAACCCGTGGGCAAAACCGCTGCATCAGGTCCAGGCTGACCTGAAGTAAGCTGCGGCGTAGTCTTAAGCGCAGGGTGCTGTCGGAGCTTTCTCCACAGCCGGAGAATGTGTAATTATTTAGGCAGCATGAAAAAGAATCGCGCTTTTCTGAAATGGGCGGGGGGGAAATACCCCCTGCTTGACGATATAAAAAAACATTTGCCGCAGGGCGACTGTCTGATTGAGCCCTTTGTGGGCGCCGGGTCGGTATTTCTTAATACCGACTTTTCTCGTTATATCCTCGCGGACATCAACAGCGATCTGATTAGCCTTTACAACATCGTCAAATCGCAGACGGATGATTATGTTGCCGCGGCGCAGGAGATGTTTACGCCTGAGAATAACGTGGCGGAGAGATACTACCAGTTCCGGGCTGAATTCAATCAAAGCCAGGACCCGCTTCGTCGTGCGGTGCTGTTCCTGTATCTGAATCGCCATGGCTACAACGGTCTGTGTCGCTACAACCTGCGCGGTGAGTTCAACGTGCCTTTTGGCCGCTATAAGAAGCCCTACTTCCCCGAAGCTGAACTGTATCATTTTGCGCAGAAGGCGCAGAATGCCTACTTCTACTGCGAGTCGTACGCCGACAGCATGGCGCGAGCCGACGGGACTTCAGTGGTCTACTGCGACCCGCCGTACGCGCCTTTGTCTGCTACCGCGAACTTTACGGCGTACCATACGAGCAGCTTTAATTCCGAACAGCAGGCCCATCTGGCGCAGCTGGCGGAGAATCTGTTCGAGCAGCGGGTTCCGGTTCTGATTTCTAACCACGATACCGCGCTTACCCGCGAATGGTATCGTCTGGCTAAACTGCACGTCGTCAAAGTTCGACGCAGTATCAGCAGCAACGGTGGTACCCGAAAGAAGGTGGACGAGCTTCTTGCTCTTTACCGTCCGCCGAAGACTAAATAATTTTCAAGGAGATGCGGATGAAGCAGTATTTGATTGCCCCTTCGATTCTGTCGGCTGATTTTGCCCGTTTGGGTGAAGATACCGCCAAAGCGTTGGCTGCAGGTGCAGACGTTGTGCACTTTGACGTAATGGACAACCACTACGTGCCGAATCTGACTATCGGCCCAATGGTGCTGAAAGCGCTGCGCGGCTATGGCATCACTGCGCCTATCGACGTGCACCTGATGGTTAAGCCGGTCGACCGCATCATTCCTGATTTTGCCGCCGCGGGCGCCAGCATCATCACCTTCCATCCGGAGGCGTCAGAGCACGTCGATCGCAGCCTGCAGCTCATCAAAGAGCACGGCTGTAAGGCCGGCCTGGTATTCAACCCTGCGACCCCGCTGAGCTACCTTGATTACGTGATGGATAAGCTGGATGTGATCCTGCTGATGTCCGTCAACCCGGGGTTCGGCGGCCAGTCTTTCATTCCGCAGACTCTCGACAAACTCCGTGAAGTTCGCCAGCGCATTGATGCCTCCGGCTACGATATTCGCCTCGAAGTCGACGGCGGCGTAAAAGTTAGCAATATCGCGGATATTGCGGCCGCAGGGGCGGACATGTTCGTTGCCGGCTCGGCCATTTTCGACCAGCCGGACTATAAAACAGTCATCGATCAAATGCGCAGTGAATTAGCGAAGGTTAGTCATGGATAAGTTACAGGCTATTCGCGGTATCGCGTTTGACCTCGACGGTACGCTGGTGGACAGCGCGCCGGGTCTGACGGCGGCCGTTGATAGCGCGCTTTACGCTTTAGAACTCCCGATGGCGGGAGAGGATCGCGTTGTCACCTGGATTGGCAACGGCGCGGATGTTCTGATGGAGCGCGCCCTTACCTGGGCACGCCAGGAGCGCGCGACGCTGCGTGCGGCCGGGGGGAAACCTTCCGCCGATCGCGATGATATCCCGCAGGCCGAGCAGCTGGCGCTGCTGCGCAAGCTGTTTGACCGCTACTACGCTGAAGCCGCGGAAGAGGGCAGCTTCCTGTTCCCGGCGGTTGCCGATACGCTGGGCGCTCTGCACGCCAAAGGGCTGCCGCTGGCGCTGGTCACCAACAAGCCGACGCCGTTCGTTGCGCCGATACTGGCCGCGCTGGATATCGCTAAATATTTTACCGTGGTTATCGGCGGTGACGATGTACAGAACAAGAAGCCGCATCCCGAACCGCTGCTGCGGGTTGCGGAAAAGCTGGGGCTGGCTCCCGCTGAGCTGCTGTTTGTCGGCGATTCGCGTAACGATGTCATGGCGGCGAAAGCGGCCGGCTTTGGCTCAGTTGGCCTGACCTACGGCTACAACTACGGTGAGCCGATCGCGCTCAGCGAGCCGGATTACGTCTTTGATCAATTTAACGAACTCTTACCCGCTCTCGGGTTACCGTACAGTGAAACTCAGGAATTAAAAAATGACTAAGCCCATCGTTTTTAGTGGCGCACAGCCCTCAGGTGAATTGACCATTGGCAACTACATGGGTGCGCTGCGTCAGTGGGTGGGCATGCAGGATGACTATCACTGCATCTACTGCATCGTCGATTTGCACGCCATCACCGCGCGTCAGGATCCTGAGAAACTGCGTAAGGCCACGCTGGATACGCTGGCGCTTTACCTTGCATGCGGTATCGATCCTGCGAAAAGCACCATCTTCGTTCAGTCGCACGTGCCGGAGCATGCGCAGCTGGGCTGGGCGCTGAACTGCTACACCTATTTTGGTGAGCTGAGCCGCATGACCCAGTTCAAGGACAAGTCCGCGCGCTACTCGGAAAACATTAACGCCGGCCTGTTTGATTATCCGGTGCTGATGGCGGCAGACATCCTGCTTTATCAGACCAACCAGGTGCCGGTGGGCGAAGACCAGAAGCAGCACCTGGAGCTGAGCCGCGATATCGCGCAGCGCTTCAACGCAATCTACGGCGAAGTGTTCAAGGTTCCTGAGCCGTTTATTCCTAAATCCGGCGCGCGCGTCATGTCTCTGCTTGAGCCGACGAAAAAGATGTCCAAGTCGGACGACAACCGCAACAACGTGATTGGCCTGCTGGAAGACCCGAAATCGGTCGTCAAAAAGATCAAGCGTGCGGTTACGGATTCCGACGAGCCGCCGGTAGTGCGCTACGACCAGCAGAACAAAGCCGGCGTATCTAACCTGCTGGATATTCTCTCCGGCGTGACCGGCCAGAGCATTGCGGAGCTGGAGCAGCACTTCGACGGGAAAATGTACGGTCATCTGAAGGGCGAAGTAGCCGATGCGGTGTCCGGCATGCTGGTTGAGCTGCAGGAGCGCTATAACCGCTTCCGTAACGATGAAGCCTTCCTCAATCAGGTGATGAGAGACGGGGCAGACAAAGCCAGCGCTCGCGCTTCACAAACGCTGAAAGCGGTATACGAAGCCATTGGGTTTGTTGCGAAGCCGTAAGCGGCGGCGATAAAGACCGCACGCACAAAGCTGAAAAAAAGGGCGGGTTAATCCCGCCCTTTTGCTTTTCTGTCGTTGTCGCTACTCGCCCGTTCAGCACGCTGCGGGCAGAGGCGCGGCGAATCTTAGTGGTTAGAGAACCAGTTGAGCCTGTCGCGAAGGCTCACCACGCGGCCGACGATAATCAGCGCCGGGCTCGCCATCTGCTGTGCCAGCACGTCCAGCTGATCCAGGGTGCCGGTCACCACCTTCTGGCTGACCGCCGTACCGTTTTCAACAATAGCCGCCGGCATATCTGCCGCCATGCCGTGGGCAATAAGCTTCTCTCTGATCGCTGGCGCCTGGTTTAAGCCCATATAAAACACCAGCGTCTGCTTTTCTACCGCCAGGTTTTGCCAGTCCAGCTCGACCCCGGTTTTCAGATGCCCGGTGACCAGGCGTACGCCCTGGGCGAAGTCGCGGTGGGTCAGCGGAATACCCGAATAGGCGGAGCATCCGGAGGCGGCGGTGATCCCCGGAACTACCGAGAAGGGAATACCGGCATTGCACAGGGTTTCGAGCTCTTCGCCACCGCGGCCGAAAATGAACGGATCGCCGCCCTTCAGACGCACAACGCGGCGGCCGTTCTGCGCTTCCCGCAGCAGGATCTGGTTAATCTCATCCTGCGGTACGCAGTGGTATCCCGCACGCTTGCCGACGAATACCCGGTCGGCGTCGCGGCGAACCAGATTCATAATATCGTCTGAGACCAGACGATCGTAAACCACGACATCCGCCTGCTGGATCTGCTGCAGCCCTTTCAGGGTCAGCAGGCCGGCATCACCCGGTCCGGCGCCGACCAGCACGACTTCACCGCGGTGATCCAGCGGTTCGTTCAGCAGCTGCTCGGTGGTATCCGCCACCGCCTGCCGGTCTTCGTTGGCTAACGACTGCGCCAGGCGGTCGTTCATAAACAGCTTTTCCCAGAAGCGTCGACGCTCGGCCACCGTGGCAAACTGTTTTTTAACCCGCGCCCGCAGCTGGCCGGCATAGTGCGCCAGCTGGCCTAAATGCAGCGGCAGAACCGACTCCAGCTTTTCGCGCAGCAGCCGCGCCAGCACCGGCGACGTCCCGCCGGAGGAGACGGCGACCATCAGCGGCGAGCGGTCGATAATCGAGGGCATAATAAAGCTGGCCTGCTGCGGCGAATCCACGACGTTGCAGAAGATGCGTCGCGCTTCCGCCGCCTGGCTAACCTGCTGGTTAACGTCGTTGTCGTCAGTAGCGGCGATCGCCAGCCAGCAGCAGTCGAGCAGTGCGGGATTAAAGCTCTCTTTTACCAGCGTCAGCATCTGCTCTTCCGCCCACACCTGAAACTGTGGCGAGAATTCGAGGGCGTTAACCGTTAATTTGGCTCCGGCATCGAGCAGCAGCCGCGCCTTACGTTCGGCAACATCCCCGCCGCCGACCAGCAGACAGTCGCGATCGCGCAACTGGCAAAAAATGGGTAAGTGATCCACGGAATATCCTCGTAGCAGGGCAATGAGAGATGGTGAGCCGTCGTAGCATAGCAGCGGAGGAGCGACAAAATATACGACTTTTCCGGTGCTTACCGCTTAGTGGGCATAAGCAGAATGTATGGTTCCCTCTGAGGACCAGAGGGAACCTCGGGACGTCAGGCTTTAAGCTGAACTTTTCCGTCTTTTACCCGCGCGTCAAAATGGGCGATGGAGTGGCTCTCATCTTCCATACAGACGCCGTCACGCAGACGGAAGCGCTGCTTTTTCAACGGGCTGGCGACCCACAGATCGCCTTCGTGTTCGGCAATGATGCCGCGCGAGAGGACGCTGGCGTTAAAGAACGGATCGATGTTGCTGAGCGCAAAAACCCGCTCGTCATGATAAGGGCGGAAGACGGCAACCTGCTGCTGGCCAAGCAGGGCGCAGACGCCGGTTGCCGGCAGGATTTCGTCAATCTTGCAGATGTTTATCCACTGGCTCATACGTTTTCCTCCACCAGAGTCACCGGAATACGCTCATACGGCGTAGCCGGGCGATGCTGTTCACGTTCCGGCACAACCTGAACGTTCGGGTCACGCTGGCTGCTGTTGATAAAGTGCCTGAAGCGGGTCTGCGCTGCCGGGCTGTTGACGGTTTCAGCCCACTCGCAGGCGAAGGCTGCACGCAGGCGGGCCAGCTCCTCTTCCAGGTGTTCGTTCAGACCAAGCTTGTCGTCGATGATGACGCGCTTCAGATAATCGATGCCGCCTTCCATGTTATCCAGCCATGGCGCGGTACGCGTCAGCTTATCGGCGGTGCGGATGTAGAACATCATAAAGCGGTCGAGATACTTGAGCAGCGTTTCACGGTCAAGATCGGCGGCGAGCAGATCCGCGTGGCGAGGCTTCATCCCACCGTTGCCGCACACGTAGAGGTTCCAGCCTTTTTCGGTGGCGATGATGCCGACGTCTTTACCCTGCGCTTCCGCGCATTCACGTGTACAGCCGGACACGCCAAACTTCATCTTATGCGGCGTACGGATGCCTTTATAGCGGTTCTCCAGCTCGACGCCGAAGCCGACACTGTCGCCCACGCCGTAGCGGCACCAGGTGCTGCCGACGCAGGTTTTGGCCATACGCAGGGCTTTGGCGTACGCGTGGCCGGTTTCAAAGCCCGCTTCAATCAGCTGACGCCAGATTTCCGGCAGATCGTCTTTCTGAGCGCCAAACATGCCGATACGCTGCGAGCCGGTGATTTTGGTGTAGAGGTTATATTCGCGCGCGATGCGGCCGACGGCCACCAGCCCTTCCGGCGTGATTTCGCCGCCTGCGGAGCGCGGGATAATCGAGTAGGTCCCGTCTTTCTGGATATTGGCGAGGAAGCTATCGTTGGTCTCCTGCAGCGGCGTATGCTCAGGTTTGAGGATGTACTCATTCCAGCAGGAGGCCAGCAGTGAGCCAACGGTAGGTTTACATACTTCGCAGCCGTAGCCCTTGCCGTGTTTTTCCAGCAGCTCATCGAAGGTTTTGATGCCTTCGACGCGAATCAGGTGGAACAGCTCCTGACGCGAGTAGGCGAAGTGCTCGCACAGGTTATGGTTAACTTCGATACCCTGTTTTGCCAGCTCGGCGTTCAGTACCTGGGTTACCAGCGGAATACAGCCGCCGCAGCCGGTACCGGCTTTGGTTTCAGCTTTCAGCGCGGCAACGGTATGGCAGCCCTTATTGATGGCGGAGATCAGCATGCCTTTGGTCACGTCGAAGCAGGAGCAGATTTGCGCGCTGTCCGGCAGCTTATCGACGCCGATAGAAGGCTTGCCGCTGCCGGCATGGGACGGCAGGATCAGCGCGTCCGGGTTTTCCGGCAGTTCGATAGCGTTGAGCACCAGCTGCAGCAGGTTGCCGTAGTCGCTGGTATCGCCGACCAGCACCGCGCCGAGCAGGGTTTTGTTATCTGCGCTGACGATCAGGCGTTTGTAGACTTCTTTGCTCTCATCGAGATAGACGTAGCTGCGTGCGCCAGGCGTGCGGCCATGCGCATCGCCGATGCCGCCAACGTCAACGCCGAGCAGCTTCAGCTTGGCGCTGAGGTCGGCGCCGGTGAAGGCGTTGTCCGTGCCGAGGATATGGTCGACGGTCACCTGGGCCATTTTGTAGCCCGGCGCGACCAGACCATAGACGCGGTTGTTCCAGCTGGCGCATTCGCCGATGGCGTAGATATCCGGATCGGAGGTCTGGCAGGTATCATTCACGACGATACCGCCGCGCTGTGCCACCGCCAGACCGCATTGGGTCGCCAGCTTGTCGCGCGGGCGGATACCGGTGGAGAACACGATGAAATCGACCTGCAGCTCGCTACCGTCGGCAAATTGCATAGTTTTCCGCGCTTCGGTGCCCTGCTGGACGATCTCTTTGGTATTTTTGCTGGTATGAACCTTCACGCCCATACTTTCAATTTTGCGCTTCAGCTGCTCGCCGCCCATATTATCAAGCTGCTCGGCCATCAGCATTGGCGCAAATTCGATAACGTGGGTTTCAACGCCGAGGTTTTTCAGCGCGCCTGCGGCTTCGAGGCCCAGAAGGCCGCCGCCGACGACGGCGCCGCGTTTGCTGCGGCGGGCGCAGGATTCGATAGCGTTGAGATCTTCAATCGTGCGGTAAACGAAGCAGTCCTGAGTTTCCGCGCCTTTAATCGGCGGGATCCACGGATAGGAGCCGGTTGCCATCACCAGTTTGTCGTAAAATACGGTGCGTCCCGCGCTGGAGTGAATGACCTTCTCCTGGCGGTTAATCGTAATCGCGCGCTCGCCGATAAGGACGTTAACGCCGTGCTTCTCGTAAAATCCTTCACGAACCAGCGAAAGTTCTTCCGCGGTATGATGGGAGAAGTAAGATGACAGGTGGACGCGGTCGTAAGCGATACGGGGTTCTTCGCAGAACACGGTAATGTCAAACTCTCCGGCAGGCGCCTTATCAAGAAGCTCTTCGATAAAGCGATGGCCAACCATGCCGTTACCGATAATAGCGATTCTGACTTTGCTCATTTTTGCCTCGATTTCTTTTCTAATACCGCCTACCTTAACGATTCAGCCGGTACACTTATTGATGCAAATCAAATTCAATCCTGCCTACCCCTTAATGGGTATTATCATGATTTATTTAGGTTTTTCTAAGTTGTGGAAAACTCAGGCTTTTCCTTTTTGTTGCTTTTATGTACAAAAATGGCAGGGGAACGCGGGGGCGGACTGGATGAAAATTAAGCAATTTTAACGGGAGCCATCAAGATGACAGCAGCACCACTTTGGTTGATTCAGAACGTGCGCCTGCCCGGCCGCGACGGGCTATGGCAGATAGCAATAGATAAAGGCTGCTTTGGCGATATTACCCCGATGGGCGACGCGCGCGGCGAGAGTCTTGAAGTGCTCAACGCCCGCGGTGGGCTAGCCATTCCACCGTTTATTGAACCGCATATTCATCTGGATACGACGCAAACTGCCGGTGAGCCGAGCTGGAATCAATCCGGGACGCTGTTCGAGGGTATTGAGCGTTGGGCGGAGCGCAAGGCGTTGCTGAGCCATGAGGATGTCAAAGCCCGGGCGTGGAAAACCCTGAAGTGGCAAATTGCCAACGGCATCCAGTTTGTGCGCACGCATGTCGATGTTTCAGATCCGACGCTGACCGCCTTAAAAGCGATGCTGGAAGTGAAGCAGGAGGTAGCCCCGTGGGTAGATTTGCAGATAGTTGCCTTCCCACAGGAGGGGATTTTATCCTACCCCAATGGGGAGGCCCTGCTGGAAGAGGCGCTGCGCCTTGGCGCCGACGTGGTAGGAGCTATTCCTCACTTCGAGTTTACCCGCGAGTACGGCGTTGAGTCCCTGCATATCGCCTTTCGCCTGGCGCAGAAATATCAGCGTCCGCTGGATATCCACTGCGATGAAATCGATGATGAGCAGTCGCGGTTTGTCGAAACGGTCGCGGCCCTGGCGTTAAAAGAGGGGATTGGCCCGCGGGTTACGGCCAGCCATACCACCGCCATGCACTCCTATAACGGCGCCTATACCTCACGGCTGTTTCGCCTGCTGAAGCTCTCGGGGATCAACTTTGTCGCTAACCCGCTGGTGAATATCCACCTGCAGGGACGCTTCGACGATTACCCCAAGCGGCGCGGTATTACCCGGGTAAAAGAGCTGATGGCCGCAGGGATTAACGTGTGCTTTGGTCACGACGACGTTTTCGATCCGTGGTATCCGCTGGGCACCGGCAATATGCTGCAGGTACTGCATATGGGTCTGCACGTTTGTCAGCTGATGGGCTATCAGCAGATTAACGACGGCCTGAAGCTGATTACCGACAACAGCGCCCGCACCTTTGGTCTGAGCGACTACGGCATCAGCACGGGGAATACCGCCAACCTGATTATTCTGCCTGCGGAAAACGGTTTTGAAGCCGTGCGCTGCCAGGTGCCGGTACGCTGGTCGATTCGTCAGGGACGGGTTATTGCCACCACGCAGCTGGCGCAGACCTGGATACAGACCGATAGAGGCGGGGAGGAGCTGTTCTTTACTCGCAATAGCCCCTCTGCGGATGCAAAGGGGCCAAAGGGCTAGCGTGGCTTAGTGTGACCCTGCCTGCGCGCCGTGCTGGCGGTGGCGGGAGACGAAGCCGAGGATAATGCACATCACGAATACCACGGCATAGAGGCCGTTAGCGGTTTGCAGCGCTGCCAGCGGGCCGCTGGCGGCAACGATCGGACCAGTGACCACGAAGGTCAGCATCGTCCCGATGGTGCCGCAGGTGAGCACAAAGTTAACCAGCTTCGGTGAGGAGACTTTGGTCTGCTGTGAACCCAGGGTAATCAGCGAGGTGTAGATAGCGCTGGAGAAGAAGCCAAGGGTCAGGATAAACCACGGCATATGCTCCGGCGAACCGTTAATAAACAGGTACATCAGCACCGTTGCCAGGCCCGCAAGAACGGTAAGAATTCGCTGCAGGTCGAAGAAACGCAGGATGAAGCTGAATGACCACATACCGATCATGTACGACATCCAGAAATCGCTCACCAGCTTACCCGCGTCGCCAAGGCTCATGCCCAGGCCCTTGGCATATTCCGGCACCCAGGAGATAAAGCCCAGCTGGCCAAGGATATAGCACAGCGCGGCGATGGACAGAAACAGTACGCCGATACCCCATTTCTCTTTGACGACCGGCTGGCTGTCCTGCTGCGCTTTTTGACCCAGCACCGGGAATTCACAGCCGAAGGTCAGAACGAAGATGGCGACGTAAACCAGACCAATACAGACATACACCCAGTACCACTCGATGCTGCGCGCCAGCAGATAGGCGGCAACCATCGGGAAAATCATTCCCGCCATGCTGAAGAAGGAGTCGGTAAACAGCAGGCGCGCACCGCGCTGGCGGCCTTCATACATATGGGTTATCAGGAAGGTGCCGATCGACATGGTGATCCCGCTGACCAGACCCAGCACGAACATCGACGCGGAGAACAGCGTCAGGCTGTGGCCAAAGATCAGCCCGATGACCGCCAGTACCATCAGGATGAAGCCAAACCGCAGCTGCGTTTTCAGCGGTACGATTTCCATCAGCCAGGCATTGAGGAAGATAGAGATCAGGATCCCGGCATTGAGGAAAGTGAAGGTGTTGCTCATACTCGAAACGGGCACATGGAAGTAATCGGCGATATTGCCCATCACCATCCCGGTGACGATCACCAGCGCGCCGGTCAGGGCGTAGGAGAAGAAGCTGATCCATGTGAGCTTGATACGATTGCTGTTAGTCATGACTGGCCTGTGAATAGAAATGTAAAGCGCGTTGACTCTGCGCCAGGGCGGACAGATTTTATTCGTTCGAGTGATGTAAGCAAACGTTTATTATGAAATGTAGATCTTTTTGCACGGATTAGTGTGATGTGGATCTCTTTTATAGATTCAGCCGATCGAAGTGCGCCTCGTTACAACTGTTTCAGCTACGTAAAATTAGGTAAAAGGCTGGCCCAGGATGCAAAGGCTCTTTAGAATCAATGCACTTGCTTTTTTTCTGCTCCGTTAAGGAATCTCGATGCTCAAATCAACTCTGGCGGCGGTGGTTGCCGTTTTCGCTATTTCCGCTTTCTCCCCGGCCATGGCAGCAAAGGGCGATCCTCATGTCTTGCTGACGACTTCTGCGGGAAATATTGAGCTGGAGTTAAATAGCCAGAAAGCACCGATTTCCGTCGATAACTTCCTGAAGTACGTGAACAGCGGCTTCTATAACAACACCACTTTTCACCGCGTGATCCCCGGCTTTATGGTGCAGGGCGGCGGCTTCAGCGAACAGATGCAGCAAAAGCAGCCGAACCCGCCAATCAAGAACGAAGCGGATAACGGCCTGCGTAACACCCGCGGCACCATCGCGATGGCGCGCACCGCCGATCAGGACAGCGCGACCAGCCAGTTCTTCATCAACATCGCCGACAACGCCTTCCTCGATCACGGACAGCGCGATTTTGGCTACGCGGTGTTTGGTAAAGTCGTCAAAGGAATGGACGTCGCCGACAAGATTTCCCAGGTCCAGACGCATAACGTTGGGCCATACCAGAATGTACCGTCCAAACCCGTTGTGATCCTCTCCGCGAAGGTTCTGCCTTAAGCTCTTCCGCGCGCGGGCGGCCCACGCTCGCGCCGTTGTTTCGGCCTTTCTGCGTGACCCGAAATTGCTGCTTATACTTGTGGCACAGGGGACGACAAGAGAGGCGAGCATGCGTTCACTCACCGATAAGCAAAAATCCCGGCTCTGGGAACAGACTCGTAGCGTGAATTTTCAGGCCAGCCGTCGGCTGGAAGGCGCCGCTGTGCCTTTGGTGACGCTAAGCGCCGATGAAGCGCTGGCACGCCTTGCTGAGCTAAGGAGGCGTCATGAGCAGTAAATTTGGCGATGGCCGCGATCCCTATCTCTACCCCGTACTCGACGTATTGCGCAATCTTCCCGGTATTCGCCAGGCCCGGCGGCTCGAGCAGGTCATGCTGGAGATAACCTCCCTACGTGCGGCGACGATTCCCCTGGGGCCGCGCGGGCGCGGGCTGCCCTATCTCTGCGCGATTCACCATCAGCTCTACCAGGATATTTTTGCCTGGGCCGGACGGTTCAGGGAGATTGATATCTATCAGGGAGATACGCCTTTTTGTCATTTCGCATGGATTGAAAAGGAAGGTAACGCGCTGATGCGGGCTCTGGAAGAGGAGAACTATCTTAGCGGCCTCGACCGCAGCGCTTTTATTACGCGCCTGAGCTGGTACTACGGTGAAATCAATGTGCTACACCCTTTTCGCCTCGGCAGCGGGCTGGCGCAGCGTATTTTCTTTGAGCAGCTGGCCATTCATGCCGGCTTTATTCTCGACTGGCGCGATATCGATCCTGAGGCGTGGAACCGGGCTAATCAGCTGGGGGCCATGGGCGATCCGCAGCCGCTGGAAGCGATCTTTGCCAAAGTGGTAAGCGAAGCGTGAGAATCTGAGTAGAATAGCCCGGTTTTGTTTTTTCCGGAGCCGCTATGATCCTGCTTATCGACAACTATGATTCTTTCACCTGGAATTTGTACCAGTATTTTTGCGAGCTGGGGGCCGAGGTGTTGGTTAAGCGTAACGATGAGCTGACGCTGGAGGAGATCGCGACGCTGGCGCCGGAGAAAATCGTTATCTCACCCGGGCCCTGCACGCCGGACGAGTCGGGGATCTCCCAGGCCGTCATCGGGCATTATGCCGGGAAGGTGCCGCTGCTGGGCGTCTGCCTGGGGCATCAGGCTATCGCCCAGGTCTTCGGGGCGACCATCGTCCGTGCCGCCAAAGTCATGCACGGAAAAACCTCCCCCATCAGCCACGACGGACGCGGCGTGTTTCAGGGATTAAACAATCCCCTCACCGTGACCCGCTACCACTCTCTGGTCATTGACCCGGATACCCTGCCTGAGTGCTTCGACGTGACGGCCCGCAGCGAGAGCGGAGAGATTATGGCCATTCGCCATCGAGAGTGGGATCTTGAGGGGGTGCAGTTTCACCCGGAAAGCATTCTCAGCGAGCAGGGGCATCAGCTGCTGGCAAACTTCCTCAAGCGTTGATTTGTAGTTGCCATTGACTGATTTTTTATGCATATTTTGTGATTATAATATCATAATCATTTTTGCATAACGAAGAAGGATGGCATCACATGGCAACTGAGCAACCGGCAATTACCCGCGCCACGTTCGATGAGGTTATTTTGCCGATTTATGCACCGGCAGAATTTATTCCGGTAAAAGGTAAAGGTAGCCGCGTATGGGATCAGCAGGGCAAAGAGTACGTTGATTTTGCGGGCGGTATTGCCGTCACGGCGCTCGGTCATTGCCATCCGGCGCTGGTTGCGGCGCTGCATGAGCAGGGGGAAACGCTGTGGCATACCAGCAACGTTTTCACCAACGAACCGGCGCTGCGCCTGGGCCGAAAGCTGGTCGATGCCACCTTCGCCGACCGCGTGGTGTTTATGAACTCCGGCACTGAAGCTAACGAAACGGCATTCAAGCTGGCGCGCAACTACACGATCACCCGCCATAGCCCCTATAAAACCAAAATCATCGCCTTCCATAACGCTTTCCACGGTCGTTCGCTGTTTACGGTCTCCGTTGGCGGGCAGCCGAAATATTCTGACGGCTTCGGGCCGAAGCCGGCGGATATCATTCACGTACCGTTCAACGACCTGCACGCGGTGAAGGCGGTCATGGACGATCACACCTGCGCGGTGGTGGTTGAGCCGATTCAGGGCGAAGGCGGCGTGATGGCTGCGACTCCGGAGTTCCTCAAAGGGCTACGTGAGCTTTGCGATCGGCATCAGGCGCTGCTGGTGTTTGATGAAGTGCAGTGCGGAATGGGGCGTACCGGTTCGCTGTTCGCCTATATGCATTACGGCGTGACGCCGGATATCCTGACCAGCGCGAAAGCGCTCGGCGGCGGTTTCCCGATTAGCGCCATGCTGACCACCCACGATATCGCCAGCGCGTTCCATGCCGGCTCCCACGGTTCAACCTACGGGGGTAATCCGCTCGCCTGCGCCGTCGCCGGTGCGGCGTTTGATTTGATTAATACGCCTGAGGTACTGGACGGCGTCAACGCGAAGCGCGAACGCTTTGTGCAGCATCTGCAGCAGATTGACGCCCGCTTCGATCTGTTTAGCGATATTCGCGGTATGGGGCTGCTGATCGGTGCGGAGCTGAAGCCGCAGCATCACGGCCGGGCCCGTGATTTCCTGTATGCCGCGGCGGAAGCGGGGGTTATGGTGCTTAATGCAGGGCCTGACGTGATGCGCTTTGTGCCTTCGCTGGTCATTGACGATAGCGATATTGACGAAGGAATGGCGCGCTTTGCACAGGCGGTACAGCGCGTACTTAGCGCTTAGTTGCGCGTAGCCAGATGCCGTGATGCGGGCGCTGACGCCATGCCACCGACGAGATGGTGTGCATGGTGTTCAGATGATCGAGGATCCGCTGCAGGTGCTGCTCCATAGTGCTCAGCGGGCCGCGGGGCACGTCCGCATCCTGCGACTCCATAATATTCACCTCGCCGGCGCTACCCGGCCCGTCGGTATCCAGCCGCTGCTGGCAGCGCTGCAGCGCAATCTCACAGGATTCAAGATAGCGCCGGGCCAGATCCGGCGTCAGCATATTGTGCTCGCGGGCCAGCGTGGTCATGGCGTTGATATGCTCGACAATAAACTGGCTATGGGTGACCCATAGCTTCATATCGTCAAGATATTGCGAGTTAAAGCCGGGCTCCTGCATCGCCTGATTCAGCGAGTTATACAGCGAGTTGTGCGCCTGGTTGACGCGCATCCGCCGATAGGCCAGCGCCGGCGCCTGGTGATCGTCGCTGAGAATAAGGCGGATGGCCTCCTGGTCCGCCTCCAGCGCGTCGTGGGCGTTTTTACGCAGCAGGCCGCTTTGCCACTGTGGCCACAGCCATACCATCCCGCCGAAGGCAATCAGACACCCGATAAGCGTATCGATAAGCCTGGCGACAATAAACTGCTCGCCGTTAAGCGTCAGCAGCTGCAGGGTATAAACCGCCGTGACGGTAAAGCCCACCATCGCCCAGCCGTAGCTCTTGCGAATAATCAGATAGCTCAACAGCGTGATAATCAGCATCGCGGTCAGCGTATAGCCCTCAGGGACGTGAAAGTGCAGCGTCAGTCCGGCAATCACCAGGCCAGCGAGGGTCCCTGCCGCCCGGTGGAGGATGCGGACCCGCGTTGCGCCGTAGCCGTTCTGGGTGACGAAAAGCACCGTCATCAGGATCCAGTAGGGTTTGGGCAGGTTTAGCGCACTGCCCATCAGGCTCGCGGCGGTGAGCATCACGCAGATCCGGGCGGCGTTGCGTAAAGCCGGCGATTTGTAAGAAAGATAGTTTTTCAGCGCAGGCAGCAGCGGCAGGCGCCGTTCCTTATCGGCCATCAGGTTACGTGGGTACAGCGGACGCTGGGTGCGCAGCACCCGGGCAAGGCGGCTGAAGTGCCATGCGCAGAATTGCCCGACCGGGTTGTCGGGGTGCTGAGAGGCAATCTTCTCCAGGGCGCCGATCTGCTTATCCATGTTAAAGCGCTGCGGATAGCGGTGGTACAGGATGTCATCCGCCAGCACCCTTAGCCGCGCGGCGACGGTTTGCGCATTCCAGCGGATTACCGCTTCCGCGTGGCTGCGTTCGACCAGCTTCTGCACCTCTTCCGGCTGATGCAGGCTGACGGAAATATGTTCCTGCAGATCGAGGGCAACCTGAAACGCCCGCAGCAGGCGCTTATGGTCGCTACGCTGATTGGCCGCCAGCATATGCATCTGCTGGTAGCACTGGGTGATCAGGTCGACGACCTTTTGCTGACGGGTCAGCAGCGGAGGCAGCGAGGTTGCCGGGTCGATATGCTGGGTCAGCAGGCTGTATTTGGCTTCACAATAGTTGGCCAGCTCCCGGTAGAGCAGGCTTAGCGATTCGCGCAGCGGCTGCTCGCGCCACAGCCAAAACCAGAACCAGTTGAATAGCCCGTACCACAGCGTGCCAAGCGCGTAGATCAGCAGCGGTTCCCAGACCGGCATATTGCCGGCGAGGCTCAGAGTAAAGATGGCGGCAATCAGCGAGGCGGGCAGCAGCCTCGCGTGCAGCGAGCTGATTTCTGCCGTGACGCCAAGGAGCAGGGTCAGGCCGCTGAGAATTAAAGGGAGCGGGATATCGTGCTGGAGCAGGAGCTGAACGATCAGGCTGCAGCCGGCAAAGAGCGAGCCGCCAATAATCAGGCGTTTAAAGAAGCGCTTATGCGGTGTATCAAGACCGGCGACGTTGCAGCATGCGGGAACCAGCGAGAACAGCAGACCCTGCTGCAGATGGCCGAGAAGGAGGCCAATTGCGACCGGCAAACACAGCACCAGCGTTTGCCGCAGTGCGTAGTTGACTTCCGGGTGGTAAATCAGCCTGCGCCACATAGAGGGAAAACAAAAACGGCGTGTTGCAGGAGCAACACGCCGTTTTATCAGCTTAACGCGTGCCGTAGACGACGATAGTTTTACCGTGTGCGGAGATCAGATTTTGATCTTCCAGCATCTTCAGAATACGGCCAACGGTTTCACGTGAACAGCCGACGATCTGACCGATTTCCTGACGGGTAATTTTGATTTGCATACCGTCCGGGTGGGTCATAGCGTCAGGTTGTTTTGCCAGGTTCAGCAACGTCTGGGCGATACGGCCGGTGACGTCGAGGAAGGCAAGGTTACCGACTTTCTCAGAGGTAACCTGCAGACGGCGGGCCATCTGCGACGAGAGACGCATCAGAATATCCGGGTTAACCTGGATCAGCTGACGGAATTTTTTATAGGAGATTTCGGCCACTTCACATGCGGTTTTCGCACGTACCCAGGCGCTACGCTCCTGGCCTTCTTCGAACAAGCCTAATTCACCGATGAAATCGCCCTGGTTGAGGTAAGAGAGAATCATCTCTTTACCTTCTTCATCCTTGATGAGCACAGCCACAGAGCCTTTGACGATGTAGTACAACGTTTCTGCTTTTTCACCCTGGTGGATCAGCGTGCTTTTAGATGGGTACTTATGAATGTGGCAATGAGACAAGAACCATTCGAGGGTAGGGTCTGTTTGCGGTTTGCCAAGCACCATGCGCGGTTATCCTCTGTTATAAGCTATCTCCGGGTGCCGACACTACACGGCATCCGGGCATGCAATCGTATTGTTTCCCTATGCCTGGGAAGCTGGCTGGTGATTTTTCTTCAGCCTGTAATGTGAATTCCTCTGCATACATGCAGTACATCAATGTAATACTGTAGCATCCTGACTGTTTTAGCATAGCTTTTGCCGCGTGTCTCCTGGTGTCTCGCTTCAGCATGATGCAGGTCGCCTTCCGTTGCGAGATTTGTTATGTACGCGTAATCTGTCAGGAAAATTGCAACCTTGGAGTTAAATTTTATGCAAGCTCGTGTGAAATGGGTGGAAGGGTTAACCTTCATCGGTGAGTCGGCTTCCGGCCACCAGATTTTGATGGACGGTAACTCCGGGGATAAAGCGCCGAGCCCGATGGAAATGGTGCTGATGGCCGCCGGCGGCTGTAGCGCCATCGACGTGGTCTCAATTTTGCAGAAAGGACGTCACGATGTGACCAACTGTGAGGTGAAGCTGACCTCAGAGCGTCGGGAAGAGGCGCCGCGCCTGTTTACCCACATCAACCTGCACTTTATCGTGACCGGCCGCGAGCTGAAGGATGCGGTCGTTTCGCGAGCGGTAGACCTGTCGGCGGAGAAATACTGCTCGGTGGCGCTGATGCTGCAAAAAGCGGTAAATATCACGCATTCGTACGAAGTTATCGAGGGCTAAGCCGGAAGGCCAGCCCGTGGCCCCGGTTTGCGTCGTGCAGCCGGGGTGTTTACCGGCTTAACCGATCTTTTTCCCCGCCATCAGCCGTTCAACCAGCGGCGCCATGATCAGCTCCATCGCCAGCCCCATTTTGCCGCCCGGTACCACCAGCGTATTGATATGCGAGATAAACGACCCTTGCAGCATCGCCAGCAGCCACGGGAAGTCGATATCCTGCAGGTTGCGGAAGTGGATCACCACAAAGCTTTCATCCAGCGAGGGAATACCTTTAGCGGCGAAGGGGTTCGACGTATCAACGGTGGGAACCCGCTGGAAGTTGATATGGGTACGCGAGAACTGCGGGGTGATGAAGTTAATATAATCTTCCATTGAGCGGACGACCGAATCCATCACCGCTTCGCGAGAGTGCCCGCGCTCGCTGGTATCGCGGATGAGCTTCTGGATCCACTCCAGGTTGACGATGGGCACGACGCCCACCAGCAGGTCAACATTGTGCGCCACGTTGTGCTGCGGGGTGACAACGCCGCCGTGTAGCCCTTCGTAAAACAGGACGTCGGTAGGCTCCGGCAGCGGCTGCCAGGGCGTGAAGGTGCCCGGTACCTGATTCCACGGCACGGCCTCGTCATAGGTATGCAGATATTTTCTCGACTGGCCGGTTCCGCTGCGTCCGTACTCGAGGAAGGTGTTTTCCAGCAGGCCGAAGTCGTTTGCTTCCGGGCCAAAATAGCTGATGTGCTTCCCCTGATCCCGCGCTTTGCGGATCGCCATGTCCATTTCCGGGCGGGTGTAGCGATGGAAGCTATCGCCCTCGACTTCGGCGGCACGCAGGTTCAGCTGGGCGAAGATTTTGCGAAAGGCGAGGCTGGTGGTGGTGGTTCCCGCGCCGCTGGAGCCCGTGACGGCAATCACCGGATGTTTGGCAGACATATCAACTCCCAGATTAAACGATGGTGTGGCGCCGCCTTAGCCGTGGAACTGCTTGCGGGGCATGATGTTGACCGTCTCGTGCAGCTCTGACCACACCAGTACGGCTTCTCCGCTTTTCAGCTGCTGTTTTACATCGGCGACCTTATCGGCCAGCGAGCGTTCATGTTCACCATAATCGGTGCCTTCGCGCAACACAAAGGTTTCAATCAGGTTATCCAGCGTTTCGGGATCCAGATCCTGCCAGGGAATAATCATTTTTTTCCTTCCAGCCAGCGCGTTAGCCAGTCCGGGATCCGTCTTTCCAGCCACATCTCAGGCCTGCGCAGCGTGCCGCCGACAAACCCGACGTGCCCGCCCTGTTCGGTCAGCTGGTACTCGACGTTTGCCGGTAGCTGCTCCTGCGGCGGAATGGAATGATGGTCCATGAACGGATCGTCTTTCGCGTGAATGATCAGCGTGGGTTTCGTGATATCGCTCAGACGCGGCATCGCGCTGCACTGGCGATAGTAGTCCAGCGCGTCGGCAAAGCCGTGAATTTTGGCGGTGATGGTATCGTCAAACTCGCGAATGCGCCGCATGCCTTTGAGCTGGCGTAAATCAACCGGCAGAGAGCCCGGGTAGGCTTTCAGCTTGCGCGCGGCGTTCGCTTTTAACAGGTTCAGCAGATAGCGCTGGTAGACGCGGGAGAAGCCTTTATCCATATGGTAGCTGCAGGCCTCCAGCATGAACGGGGCCGACACGATGACCGCCGCGTCGAGCGGGACGCTGTCGCCCTCGTTTGCCAGCAGGCAGCCGAGCATATTGCCGCCCAGCGAATAGCCGACGGCGGCCGTGGGCGCGGGACCAAATTCGCGCTGCAGCCAGCGCAGGAACCAGGTGCCGTCTTCCGTCTCTCCGGAGTGGTAGATGCGGTTATTACGGTTAGGCTCGCCGCTACAGCCGCGGAAATGCATCACCACGCCGAGCCAGCCGCGCTGCATTGCCGCGTGGATCAGACCGTGAGCGTAAGGGCTGTGCAGGCTTCCTTCCAGACCGTGAAAAACTACCAGCCGCGGCTTATGGCGGGCTGATTCGGGATCTTCGCTCCAGGCCAAATCGATAAAATCACCGTCGGGGAGTTCAAGGCGCTGCCAGTGTGGAGTAAAGCCCAGTTTGCGGCGGATCAGTCGCGGCAGCATGGTTTGCAGATGACGATTGCCCACGCCGCGCATCGGGTGAAACTCGCGCGAGTCGTCTTCGGGGGGCGTCATTTCTGTAGGGGTGATTTCAACCATAGCACCAGAGCAATTAATAAACTTATAAACACTATACCGCGCATGAAGTGCGCAGGTTAGCCAATATGTGATCTTATGGCCAGCTGGTGGAGATTACGCGAAAAAGAGCGGGCGCTATAGGGCCTTTTGTGGCATGAAGAGTGGCCCCGAAAGCTCATTGCCAGTGAACCGTCGAGGCCGCGCGCTCGGCCCGCAGGGCTTAGCCTTCCTGCAGCATCTGCTCCAGCTGTTCCTGCGCCTCCAGCCAGGCCATTTCGCACTCTTCCAGACCCGATTTCGCACTGGCCTGCTGCTGCAGGCAGGCGGTTAGGTCCGCTTTGCGGGATGCGTCATACAGGCCGCTGTCGCCCAGTTTCTCTTCCGCCTGCGCGAGCTGGGCGTTGAGTTTATCCATCTCTTTCTCAAGACGGGTAATCTCTTTACGCAATGGCTGAGTCAGGGTGCGCAGCTCCGCTTCCCGGCGCTTTTGGTCTTTGCGGGACTGGGCGCTGTTGCCGTTATCTTTGATCGCGTCAGACGACTGGCTCTCCTGCTTCTGCGAGTCGCTCAGCCACTGCTGGTAATCTTCCAGATCGCCGTCGAACTGCTCAACCTTGCCGTCGTGGACCAGATAGAGATCGTCGGTGGTCGAACGGATCAGGTGGCGATCGTGCGAGACCACCACCAGCGCGCCTTCGAAATCAATCAGCGCTTCGGTTAAAGCCTGGCGCATATCGAGGTCAAGGTGGTTAGTCGGTTCATCGAGCAGCAGAAGATTAGGGCGCTGCCAGACGATCAGCGCCAGCACCAGACGCGCTTTTTCGCCGCCGGAGAAGCGCTGGGTTGCTTCGTTGACCTTATCGCTCTGGAAACCGAAGCCGCCGAGATAGTCGCGCAGCTTCTGCTCCAGCTCCTGCGGTGCCAGGCGAGCCAGGTGCTGCAGCGGTGATTCATCCGCCCGCAGGAACTCCAGCTGATGCTGAGCGAAGTAGCCCAGCTTAATTCCTTTTGCCAGCCCCACTTCGCCCTGCAGCGGCTGCAGCTCGCCGGCCAGGAGCTTGATGAGCGTCGATTTACCGGCGCCGTTGCGTCCCAGCAGGCCGATGCGTGAGCCGGGAACCAAATTCAGCTTGATCGAGTCGAGGATAATGCGTTCACCGTAGCCGGCGCTGACTTTTTCCATCTTCAGCAGCGGGTTGGGCAGGCTTTCCGGCGCGCGGAAGCTAAAGTGGAACGGGTTATCGACGTGGGCCGGGGCGATAAGCTCCATGCGCTCCAGCATTTTAATGCGGCTCTGGGCCTGCTTCGCCTTGGTGGCCTTGGCGCGGAAGCGATCGATATAGCTTTGCAGATGGGCGACGCGCAGCTGCTGGCTTTCATACATCGACTGCTGCTGCGACAGACGGGTGGCGCGCTGTATTTCGAACGAGCTGTAGTTGCCGGTGTACTCGAACATGTTTTGCTGTTCGATATGCATAATTTTATCGACGATCGGATCGAGAAAATCGCGATCGTGCGAGATAAGGATCAGCGTGCCGGTATAGCTTTTGAGCCACTTTTCCAGCCAGATCACCGCATCGAGATCGAGGTGGTTAGTCGGTTCATCCAGCAGCAGCAGGTCAGAGCGACAAATCAGCGCCTGCGCCAGGTTCAGGCGCATACGCCAGCCGCCGGAGAAGTCGCTCACCGGGCGCTCCAGCTGTTCGTTGCTGAAGCCCAGGCCGTGCAGCAGGCTCGAGGCGCGTGAGCGGATCGTCCAGGCGTCAATGGCATCCAGCTTGCCGTGAACCGTCGCAATGGCGTGACCGTCATTGCGCTCGTTGGCCTGATTTAAATCGGCCTCGAGCTGGCGATATTCCCGATCGCCGTCAATAACATAATCAATGGCCGGCTGCGCTAGCGCAGGGGTTTCCTGATTAACCCACGCCAGCTGCCAGTTGCCCGGAAAGGTCATACTGCCGCCGTCGGCGCTAATCTCGTTTTTCAAAAGCGATAGCAGCGTGGATTTACCGCAGCCGTTTTTGCCCACCAGACCGACCTTCTGGCCAGGGTTGATGGTAGCGGTGGCGTTGTCCAGCAGGACGCGTACGCCGCGACGAATTTGTAACGAGGAGAAAACAATCATAAGGCGCCGTATGTTCAGACTATGTTAATTTGTCATTATGATAATGTAATGTGGTAGCAAATAGCTCCACCGGGCCGCAATGGTAGCCCAAAATGAAGACGATACACAAAGTCATTCTGGTTGCGTTGAGGCGCAGCCGTTGTTTAGGCCACTACAAGACGTTGGGAGGGGAATGATGTCTCAGACAGCGAAGGTTTTGCTGCTGTATGCCCACCCAGAATCTCAGGATTCCGTGGCTAACCGGGTTTTGCTTGAACCGGCATTACAGCTGCCGAACGTCACCGTGCACGATCTTTACGCACACTATCCCGATTTTTTTATCGATATTGCCTGGGAGCAGGATCTCCTGCGTCAGCATGAGGTGATTGTTTTCCAGCATCCGCTCTATACGTGGAGCTGCCCGGCGCTGCTAAAAGAGTGGCTGGACAGAGTGCTGAGCCGCGGTTTTGCCAGCGGTGCCGGGGGGAATCAGCTGGCGGGAAAGTACTGGCGTAGCGTGATCACCACCGGCGAGCCGGAAAGCGCCTACCGTCGCGACGCTAACCGCTATCCAATGAACGATATTCTCCGACCTTTCGAACTGACCGCCGGCATGTGCCGGATGCACTGGATGAGCCCGATTATTGTCTACTGGGCCCGTCGGCAATCGCCCGCCGATCTGAAAAGCCATGCGCGCGCTTATCGTGACTGGTTGGCCAACCCCATCGCGTCAGGAGGAGTCATAAATGGAGGGAGCTGATCTGCTTTTGGCTGGCGTGCTGTTTCTGTTCGCCGCCGTTGTCGCGGTACCGCTGGCCGCCCGGCTGGGCATTGGTGCGGTACTCGGCTATCTGCTCGCCGGGATCGCCATCGGCCCGTGGGGGCTGGGGTTCATCAGCGACGTCGATGAAATCCTTCATTTCTCCGAGCTGGGCGTGGTGTTCCTGATGTTTATCATCGGGCTCGAGCTCAACCCGTCGAAGCTCTGGCGCCTGAGAAGCTCCATCTTTGGCGTTGGGGCGGCCCAGGTTTTATGCAGCGCGGCAATCCTCGGCGGGCTGCTGATGGTCACCGGATTCACGTGGCAGGCGGCGGTTGTCGGCGGGATTGGCTTAGCGATGTCCTCTACGGCGATGGCGCTGCAGCTGATGCGCGAGAAGGGGATGAGCCGCAGTGAGTCCGGCCAGCTGGGATTCTCCGTTCTGCTGTTTCAGGATTTGGCGGTGATCCCCGCGCTGGCGCTGGTACCGCTGCTGGCCGGCTCCGGCGACGATCGCTTTGATTGGGTGACGATAGGGATGAAGGTGCTGGCCTTTGCCGGCATGCTGATCGGCGGCCGCTTTTTGCTGCGGCCGGTGTTCCGTTTTATCGCGGCCTCCGGCGTGCGGGAGGTTTTTACCGCCGCGACGCTGCTGCTGGTGTTGGGTTCGGCGCTGTTTATGGACGCGCTCGGCCTGTCGATGGCGCTGGGAACCTTCATCGCCGGGGTGCTGCTGGCTGAAAGCGAATATCGCCACGAGCTGGAAATCGCCATTGAGCCTTTTAAAGGCCTTCTGCTCGGCCTGTTCTTTATCTCCGTTGGCATGGCGCTGAATCTGGGCGTTCTCTACACCCATCTGCTGTGGGTCGCCGCCAGCGTCGCGGCGCTGGTGATGGTGAAAGCTCTCGTGCTGTACGTTCTGGCGCGGGTGTACGGCCTTCGCAGCTCGGAGCGGATGCAGTTTGCCGGAGTTCTGAGCCAGGGCGGGGAGTTTGCCTTTGTGCTGTTCTCGTTGCCGGCTTCGCTGCGGCTGTTCGAAAATGACCAGATGGCGCTGCTGCTGGTCACGGTTACGCTGTCGATGATGACCACGCCGCTGCTGATGACCCTGATAGATTACGTGCTCTCCCGACGCTTTAACCAGCCGGAGGAAGAGGACGAAGCGCCGTGGGTTGAGGATGATAAACCGCAGGTGATTATCGTCGGCTTCGGCCGCTTTGGGCAGGTCATTGGCCGTCTGCTGATGGCCAATAAAATGCGCATTACCGTGCTTGAGCGCGACATCAGCGCGGTGAACCTGATGCGTAAATATGGCTATAAGGTTTACTTCGGCGATGCGACGCAGCTGGAGCTGCTGCGCTCGGCGGGAGCGGAAGACGCGCAGTCAATCGTGATTACCTGCAACGAGCCGGAAGATACCATGAAGCTGGTTGAGATGTGTCAGCAGCACTTTCCGCATCTGCACATTCTGGCGCGAGCGCGGGGCCGCGTTGAAGCCCATGAGCTGCTGCAGGCCGGGGTGGCGCAGTTCTCGCGCGAAACCTTCTCCAGCGCGCTGGAGCTGGGGCGCAAGGCGCTGGTCAGCGTCGGAATGCATCCGCATCAGGCGCAGCGCGCGCAGCTGCACTTCCGTCGTCTGGATATGCGAATGCTGCGAGAGTTAATGCCGGTACATACTGATACTCTGCAGATATCGCGCGTGCGGGAAGCGCGGCGGGAGCTGGAGGAGATTTTTCAGCGTGAAATGCAGAAAGAGAGCAGGCAGCTTGACGGCTGGGATGAGTTTGAATAAAGGGTAAATCATTATGGCAGTGCGTAAACGTTTTATCGCCGGGGCAAAATGCCCGGCGTGCCAGGCCCAGGATTCTCTGGCAATGTGGCGGGAAAATAATGTCGATATTGTTGAGTGTGTTAAGTGCGGACACCAGATGCGCGAGGCGGATAAAGAGGCTCGCGAGCACGTACGTAAAGACGAACAAGTGATCGGCATTTTTCATCCGGACTAGCGTTATCTGTCGCCTTTTTTTAAGCTAGAGGGTACACGGCTGCAGAATTCCGCTACAATCTGCGCCACTATTCTTCCCATGCTCAGGAGATATCATGAAAGTAGCAAAAGACCTGGTGGTCAGCCTGGCCTATCAGGTACGTACAGAAGACGGTGTGTTGGTTGATGAGTCTCCGGTGAGTGCGCCGCTGGACTACCTGCATGGTCACGGTTCCCTGATTTCCGGCCTGGAAAACGCGCTGGAAGGTCATGTTGTTGGCGACAAATTTGATGTTGCTGTAGGCGCGAACGACGCTTACGGTCAGTACGACGATAATCTGGTTCAGCGCGTTCCTAAAGACGTGTTCATGGGCGTTGACGAGCTGCAGGTTGGCATGCGCTTCCTGGCGGAAACCGACCAGGGTCCAGTACCGGTAGAAATTACCGAAGTAGAAGACGAGCACGTCGTGGTTGACGGTAACCACATGCTGGCTGGCCAGAATCTGAAATTCAACGTAGAAGTTATCGCGATTCGTGAAGCGACCGCTGAAGAACTGGCTCATGGCCACGTTCACGGTGCGAACGGTCACGACCACGACCACGATCACGACCACGACGGTTGCTGCGGTGGTCACGGCCACGATCATGACCACGGTCATGAGCACGGCAAAGGTGGTTGTGGTGGCGGTGGCTGTGGTTGCCACTAATCGCTGACACCAATAAAAAAGCGGGATTTAATCCCGCTTTTTTTACGCCTCAATAATGAGGGGGTGGCGTCTCTTCGGCCTGCGAAGCGATGTGTGATGATTGACTCGCTTTCACTTTTTCCGTTAACAGACGCAGAAGATCGCGCAGTTTGGCCATTTCCAGTTCGTGAGCTGTCACGGTCTGGTTCAGCTCATCTATGGTAACTTCTTGAAAAGCCAGGCGGCTTTCCAGCTCGGCCAGCCGCGCTTCCATCGTAGTTTCTTGCATGATTGACCTCTCTGTAGTTTCGCACGCCTCAGGCGTTGGCGGCGGCGAATTTTACCCGAGTTTACGCCTCTGTAAAGCATCCTGCCTTAATGCAAGAAACTTATTTAAACAAAAATAGTCTGAAAAGAGGCGAGTTTAGGGAGAGTCTGTCTGTAGATTTCTTCTGCAACGTTCTATAGTACGCTTCTCATATACGTTTATTGCCGGGGTGAGAGGCCCCGGACCTGGAGAAATGGATGAAATCACTGTTTAAAGTAACGCTGCTGGCGACCACGATGGCCGTCGCGCTGAATGCACCGCTGACCTTTGCTGCGGATACCGCTGCAAAGACGGCACCTGCAACGGAAAGCAAATCGGCATTTAAGAATGACGATCAGAAATCTGCTTATGCGCTGGGTGCATCGCTGGGACGTTACATGGAAAACTCCCTGAAAGAACAAGAAAAACTGGGCATTAAACTGGATAAAGATCAGCTGATCGCTGGCGTGCAGGACGCGTTTGCCGATAAGAGCAAACTCTCCGATCAGGAAATCGAACAGACTCTGCAATCGTTTGAAACTCGTGTGAAAACCGCTGCTCAGCAAAAAATGGAAAAAGATGCATCTGAGAACGATGCTAAAGGTAAAGCCTATCGCGACACCTTCGCTAAAGAGAAGGGCGTGAAAACCTCTAAATCCGGCCTGCTGTATAAAGTCGAGAAAGCCGGTACCGGTGACGCACCGAAAGACAGCGATACCGTGGTTGTGAACTACAAAGGGACGCTGATCGACGGTAAAGAGTTCGATAACTCCTATACCCGCGGCGAGCCGCTCTCTTTCCGTCTGGACGGCGTGATCCCGGGCTGGACTGAAGGCCTGAAGAACATTAAGAAAGGCGGTAAAATCCAGCTGGTCATCCCACCGGATCTGGCATACGGCAAAACCGGCGTTCCGGGTATCCCGGCTAACTCTACTCTGGTCTTCGACGTAGAGCTGCTGGATATCAAACCGGCTCCGAAAGCGGATGCGAAGCCTGAAGCTGCCGCTGACGCAAAAGCGGATGCAGCAAGCGCAGACGCTAAGAAGTAATGGAATTGACGCCGCCGCCCTCAAAGGCGGCGGCTTTTTTATTTGGGGCAGATATAATTAAAACTGGAAAGTGCCTCAAGCGCTGTATTACTTTAGATAGCTTAATCTTATTAATGACGATGAGCCTGCCCTGACAAGCTACACCTCATCCTTCAAGCTGCCTCTGAGCTGGCTGCATTTGCTGACTCCAGCCTCTTACTGGATTCGGTCCTGGGTATCGATAGGAGACAACCTTGTCTCTTACAAGAGCCAGCCTTCGGCTGGTCAAATTCGCTGTTGACGAATTTGTCTCAGATTTGCCGCCGCGGCGTACCTTGAACGGTTTTGTGTAAAAAATGACAGGCTCCTGAAAAGGAGTGCTTTTTTTCATGTCCAGGTCGCTTTTAACCAACGAAACCAGCGAGCTTGACCTGCTGGATCAACGTCCTTTCGACCAGACCGACTTCGATATCCTAAAATCCTATGAAGCGGTGGTGGACGGGTTAGCGATGCTCATTGGTTCCCACTGTGAAATCGTGCTGCATTCTTTACAGGATCTGAAATGTTCCGCCATTCGCATCGCCAACGGTGAACATACCGGTCGTCAAATCGGCTCGCCAATCACTGACCTGGCGCTGCGTATGCTGCACGATATGACTGGAGCTGATAGCAGCGTTTCCAAATGCTATTTTACTCGCGCTAAAAGCGGAGTGCTGATGAAGTCGGTGACGATCGCGATACGCAACCGCGAGCACCGGGTGATCGGCCTTTTGTGCATTAACATGAACCTCGATGTCCCGTTCTCCCAGATTATGAGCACTTTTATTCCGCCGGAAACGCCGGAAGTGAACTCGCAGGTCAACTTTGCCTCATCGGTTGACGATCTGGTCGCGCAAACCCTCGAGTTTACGATTGAAGAAGTGAACGCCGATCGCAACGTTTCCAATAACGCCAAAAATCGTCAGATCGTCCTGAATCTTTACGAGAAAGGGATCTTTGATATCAAGGATGCTATCAACCAGGTTGCCGATCGCCTGAATATCTCGAAGCACACGGTGTATCTCTATATCCGCCAGTTCAAAAGCGGTGATTTCCAGGGTCTGGATAAGTAATGCGTTTTGCCATTACGGTGACGGGCCCGGCCTACGGTACGCAGCAGGCCAGCAGCGCCTGGCAGTTTGCGCAGGCCGTGCTGGAGGAGGGGCATGAGCTGATTTGCGTCTTTTTCTATCGCGAAGGCGTCTATAACGCAAACCAGCTGACCGCTCCCGCCAGCGATGAGTTTGACCTCGTGCGGGCATGGCAAACATTACACGAAGCGCATGCAGTCTCGCTGCATATCTGCGTTGCGGCGGCGCTGCGACGCGGCGTAACGGACGAACATGAAGCGCAGCAGCTTGGCTTGTCTGCGTCTAATCTGCAACCTGGATTCACGCTCAGCGGCCTTGGGGCGCTGGCGGAAGCTGCATTAACCTGCGATCGGATGGTGCAGTTCTGATGAAACGTGTTGCCTTTGTTTTTTCCTCCGCGCCTCATGGCTCCGCGTCCGGCCGGGAAGGCCTGGATGCGCTGCTTGCGACCTCAGCGCTGACCGATGAGCTCGGCGTTTTCTTTATCGGCGACGGCGTGTTTCAGCTACTGCCGGAGCAGCGGCCAGGCGCCATTCTGGCCCGCGACTATATCGCAACCTTTAAGCTCCTCTCCCTGTACGATATCGAACAGTGCTGGATGTGCGCCGCTTCTGCCCGCGAGCGCGGCCTGTCGCCCTCCACGCGGTGGGTCATAGATGGCGAGTGGCTGGAGCCAGAGGCGCTACGTGCCCGACTCGATGATTTCAACGTGATACTGCGCTTCTGAGGCCACTATGCTCCACACTCTCAGCGTTTCCCCATGGCATACCGATCTGGCAGCGATGCTGCGTCTGGTAAAGGATGGCGACGATCTGCTGCTGCTTTCCGATGGCGTCATCGCGGCAGCCGACGGCGGGCGCTACCTTGAAATCCTGCTTTCCGCCCCCATAACCATCCATGCGCTGCAGGATGATATTGAAGCCCGCGGCCTGACCGGGCAAATTGCGGGCAGTGTCATCAGGGTTGGCTATACTGACTTCGTCAGACTTGTGCTCAAACACCCTGGACAGTTGGCCTGGTAATGGCAGGATTGTTGTATATTTCTTGACACCTTTTCGGCACCGCCCTAGAATTCTGCGTCCTCATATTATCTGAGGCGATTTATTACATGTTTACGAAGCAAAAGCTAAAACCAGGAGCTATTTAATGGCAACAATTAACCAGCTGGTACGCAAACCACGCGCACGCAAAGTTGCAAAGAGCAACGTGCCTGCACTGGAAGCCTGCCCGCAGAAACGTGGCGTATGTACTCGCGTATATACTACCACTCCTAAAAAACCAAACTCCGCACTGCGTAAAGTATGCCGTGTGCGTTTGACCAACGGTTTTGAAGTGACTTCCTACATCGGTGGTGAAGGTCACAACCTGCAGGAACACTCCGTGATCCTGATCCGTGGCGGTCGTGTAAAAGACCTTCCGGGTGTTCGTTATCACACCGTTCGTGGTGCGCTCGACTGCTCCGGTGTTAAAGACCGTAAGCAAGCTCGCTCCAAGTATGGCGTGAAGCGTCCTAAGGCTTAATGGTTCTCCGTTAAGTAAGGCCAAACTGATTTATCTTAATGTCAAACTAAACTCTTTGAGTTTTGGACAATCCTGAATTAACAACGGAGTATTCCCATGCCACGTCGTCGCGTCATTGGTCAGCGTAAAATCCTTCCAGATCCTAAGTTCGGATCAGAACTGCTGGCAAAATTTGTAAATATCCTGATGGTAGATGGTAAAAAATCTACTGCAGAAGCAATCGTATACAGCGCGCTGGAGACCCTGGCTCAGCGTTCTGGTAAAAATGAACTGGAAGCTTTCGAAGTCGCTCTCGACAACGTTCGCCCAACTGTAGAAGTTAAGTCCCGCCGCGTTGGTGGTTCTACTTATCAGGTTCCAGTTGAAGTTCGTCCGGTTCGTCGTAATGCCCTGGCAATGCGTTGGATCGTTGAAGCTGCTCGTAAACGCGGTGATAAATCCATGGCTCTGCGTCTGGCGAACGAACTTTCTGATGCTGCAGACAACAAAGGTACTGCAGTTAAGAAACGTGAAGACGTTCACCGTATGGCAGAAGCCAACAAGGCGTTCGCACACTACCGTTGGTAATCCCTTCGGAGTCATAGTCACCAGGCGGGCGCTTCAGAGAAGCCGCCCGCTCTGGGTTACTTAACTGAACGCCAAAGAATCAAACGAGGAATCAAATGGCTCGTACAACACCCATCGCACGCTACCGTAACATCGGTATCAGTGCGCACATCGACGCCGGTAAAACCACTACTACCGAACGTATTCTGTTCTACACCGGTGTAAACCATAAAATCGGTGAAGTTCATGACGGCGCAGCTACCATGGACTGGATGGAACAGGAGCAGGAGCGTGGTATTACTATCACCTCCGCAGCGACTACTGCATTCTGGTCAGGTATGGCTAAGCAGTATGAACCGCATCGCGTAAACATCATCGACACCCCGGGCCACGTTGACTTCACTATCGAAGTTGAACGTTCCATGCGTGTTCTTGATGGTGCAGTAATGGTTTACTGCGCAGTTGGTGGTGTTCAGCCACAGTCTGAAACCGTATGGCGTCAGGCAAACAAATATAAAGTTCCACGTATCGCGTTCGTTAACAAAATGGACCGTATGGGTGCTAACTTCCTGAAAGTTGTTGATCAGATTGAAAAGCGTCTGGGCGCGAACCCGGTCCCTCTGCAGCTGGCTATCGGCGCAGAAGAGAAATTCACCGGTGTTGTTGACCTGGTGAAAATGAAAGCTATCAACTGGAACGAAGCCGATCAGGGCGTGACCTTCGAATACGAAGAGATCCCAGCTGATATGCAGGAACTGGCTGAAGAATGGCGCCAGAAACTGGTTGAAGCCGCTGCTGAAGGTTCTGACGAACTGATGGAGAAATTCTTTGGTGGCGAAGAGCTGACTGAAGAAGAGATCAAAACTTCTCTGCGTAAGCGCGTACTTAACAACGAAATTATCCTGGTTACCTGTGGTTCTGCATTTAAGAACAAAGGTGTTCAGGCGATGCTGGATGCGGTTGTTGAATACCTGCCAGCGCCGACTGATGTTACTGCGATTAACGGTATCCTGGACGACGGTAAAGACACTCCGGCAGTTCGTCACTCTGATGACAACGAGCCGTTTGCTGCGCTGGCGTTCAAAATTGCTACCGACCCGTTTGTTGGTAACCTGACCTTCTTCCGCGTTTACTCTGGCGTTGTTAACTCTGGCGACACCGTGTTCAACCCGGTGAAATCAGCACGTGAGCGTCTGGGCCGTATCGTACAGATGCACGCCAACAAACGTGAAGAGATCAAAGAAGTTCGTGCGGGCGACATCGCTGCAGCGATTGGTCTGAAAGAAGTGACTACCGGTGACACCCTGTGTGACCAGGATAATGTAATTATCCTGGAGCGTATGGAGTTCCCGGAGCCGGTAATCTCGATCGCCGTTGAACCAAAAACCAAAGCTGACCAGGAAAAAATGGGTCTGGCTCTGGGCCGTC